>Ga0105237_10001049_pt1 | contig 37114 bp, 46 predicted proteins | sample KBSC24metaG_FD_81520 | JGI IMG/M metagenome (GOLD analysis project Ga0105237, IMG submission 81520) | Corn rhizosphere microbial communities from Kellogg Biological Station, Michigan, USA - KBS C2-4 metaG | ecosystem: Host-associated > Plants > Roots > Rhizosphere > Soil | place: Michigan, USA...
CCGCAGAGCGATCTTGATCTGGATGTCCTGGAAACCGAAGTCGGCGTAGACCTTCAGCGCCTGGCGATGGAATGCGGTGACCTCTTCCTCGATCTGGTCTTCGGTGCAGAAGATGTGCCCGTCGTCCTGGGTGAAGGCGCGCACGCGCATGATGCCGTGCAGCGCGCCGGACGGCTCGTTGCGGTGGCAGCCGCCGAACTCGCCGTAGCGGATCGGCAGGTCGCGATAGCTGTGCAGGCGGCTGTTGAAGATCTGGATGTGGCCGGGGCAGTTCATCGGCTTGAGCGCATAGGTACGCTTTTCCGACTCGGTGAAGAACATGTTTTCGTGGTAGTTGTCCCAGTGGCCGGACTTCTTCCACAGGCTCACGTCCATGATCTGCGGCCCGCGCACTTCCTGATAGCCGCTGGCGCCGTAGACCCGGCGCACGTACTGCTCCACCGCCTGCCAGATCGCCCAGCCGCGCGGATGCCAGAACACCATGCCGGGCGCCTCTTCCTGCATGTGGAACAGGTCGAGCTGCTTGGCGAGCTTGCGATGGTCGCGCTTCTCGGCTTCCTCGATGCGCTGGATGTAGGCATCGAGCTGCTTCTTGTCGGCCCAGGCGGTGCCGTAGATGCGCTGCAGCTGCTCGTTCTCGGCATTGCCGCGCCAGTACGCGCCGGAGATGCGGGTCAGCTTGAACGCCTTCAGGAAGCGCGTGTTCGGCACGTGCGGACCGCGGCACATGTCGACGTATTCCTCGTGGTAGTACAGGCCCATCGCCTTCTCGTCGGGCATGTCCTCGATCAGGCGCAGCTTGTAGTCCTCGCCGCGCGCCTTGAACACCTCGATGACTTCGGCACGCGGGGTCACCTTCTTGATGACCTCGTAGTCCTTGTCGATCAGTTCGCGCATGCGCTGCTCGATCGCGGCAAGGTCGTCCGGCGTGAAGGGGCGCTGGTACCAGATGTCGTAGTAGAAGCCGTCGTCGATGACTGGGCCGATCACCATCTTCGCATCCGGATACAGCTGCTTGACCGCGTGGCCGACCAGGTGCGCGCAGGAATGGCGGATGATCTCGACGCCCTCGGCGTCCTTCGGCGTGATGATGCGCAGCGAAGCGTCGTGGTCGATGCGATCGCTGGCATCGACGAGCTTGCCGTCGACCGCGCCGGCAACGGTGGCCTTGGCCAGGCCCGCACCGATCGAGGCGGCCACTTCGGCCACGGAAACGGGATGATCGAACGGCTTCTTGCTGCCGTCGGGAAGAGTGATATTGATCATGGAAGAGGCTTCTTTCGAACAACAAAAAGGGCGCAAAGCGCCCCAAGGGTGGCTTCGCGCGGCCAGTGGATCAGCGTAGGAACGTTCGCGTGCTCATGTCACACCCTCGACCCGCGGTTTCGCGTGGCCACCTGTAGCAGGAATCCTCGCTCCGAGAACCCTCGGGCGACGGCCGGCAACGCTAGTGCAGACCTGCGGGAGTGTCAATGTCGCGCGGCGCCATCGCGGGTCCCCTGCGGAGCGAACGCACGCCGCGGCTGCACCAAAGACGAACGCTGTGCGGCACATGCGGCCACCGCGACGAAGATGGCCGGCGTTGCCGCCTTCCGCCTTCAACCCTTGGCCGAGTCGCGCGCCAGGTGCAGGTCGTTGAACTTGCGCCGCTCGATCAGCTCTGTGATCGCGCCATGGGCATCGCGCCGGAATACGATCAGGCTCTTCTCGTCGCCGGTATCCATGAAGACGTCCTTCGCGACCGCCTGCAGTCCCGTGCGCGAACCGCCGCTCTTCGTCGTGTAGAACAGCGCATCGCCTTCGCGGGCGACGGTGAAAGCGCGTCCAGGCCCGTAGCGGTAGACGCCGGGGTAGTCGTCGAGTTTCAGATCGCTCACCGCAAGATCCGGCGGCGGCGTCGGCAGCGTCACGTCGTTGGCTGCCAGCAGCTGCCAGGCCCCATCGCGGCGCACGAACGTATTGCTGAAGAAGTAGCGCACGACGAGCTTCTGCTCGAACACGCTCTCGCGCTCGTAGAACTCGCCGTTCAACACCGCGACGTCTCCGTGCAGGCGCAGTTGCGGGTCGCGGATCTCGATGCTGCCGGAAAAGCCCTGCGGAAACGCATGGATGCTCTTCACGGCCTCCGCCTTGTCCTGACGCCTACCGTATTCGTCGACGACCATCACGTCGTCGGCCAGGATGCGCTGCCACACGTCGGCATCGCCGACCGGCACCGCGTCCATCAATGCTTGCGTCAGCTTCACCAGCTCTGCCTGGGTCTGCGCGTCGGACGCCAGCGCGGGGCCGCCGCAGGCGATGGACAACGCAACGACCCAGCCGTACTTGCCATACTTCGTTGCCATGCGCATCTCCGCGGCCGACACGCATTACAGCGACCGCTGCGCCGCGGCACACCTGCCGGGAGTCATGTCGCGAAGGTCGGACGACGCGGATGCGGCAAGCCCGCACGGCAGGGAGGTTCGATCGACAGCGAGGCATGCGCCGCCCGCTGCGTGCTCAGTCGATGATCCAGTCCTTTGAGCGCTCGCGCAGCAGCGCGCGCAGATCGTCGGCGATCTCTTCGAGCGGCTGGCCCAGCCCGAACGTTCCGGCGATCCAATGCGTCGGCAAATCGGGATCGTTCTCCATCGGACAGGAATAGACGCGACCGTCGTCCTCGGCCCAGACGGTCTGGTTGCCGTCCGCCAAACTCTGCTGTACCTGGCTGGCCAGCGTGTCGAGGTCATCGTGCAGATGACCGATGCAATGATTCGTGCTTCGCATGTGGCACCCTCGTTGTGGTGAATTGCAGAAGGTCTTGCGGCTCCCCGGAAAGGGCTGAAGGTCTACTTTTATACATTGCATCAAAGGCAGCGACACGAATCGCGAGCTCCGAGATTTCGTTTGAATTCAGGATTCGCTCATCGCTCGTTCACGCTGCCGGCGCGTATCGTGGCGCCATGAGCAGCCGCGCTTTTCCCTCCATCGATTCCAGCAGCGATCTCGCTCGGCGCGTCGCTCACCTCGAAGCGCAAGCGCTCGCCTGGCAGTTGCTGATCAACTCGCTGCTGCGCGCTTCGGCGGACCCGCAACGGCTGCTCGACGAGATCGAAAGCGATGTGGCCGCATGGCGCGAGCGCGATACCCAGGCGGCCAGATCCCCGGCCTCGGCGAACGCACGCGCGCAAGTGCTTCGGCTCATCGAAGGACTGCGCGAAAACCATCGCCCGCCCCGGTCCGGCGGTCACTAGCCGGTGGCATCGGGAGCGACTTCGGGCGCGGTGTTCGCCACGGGATCGATCGCCGCCGAAGGCGCCTGTGCCGAAGGTCGGGCGCGACGGTCGTTCGCTCCGGAAAATATTCACGCCGCCTGCACAGCCGCTTCGTGCATATAGGCATCGTACCGCCGAATGATCGAAGGGAGACTGCCGTGAGGCTCGTCCCGGCTCATCCGCGCGCGACCGCAAGCTTCGCCTACGACCCTGCCAGCCGGACGCTGAGCGCCTACCACGCCGACGGCAAGGTGACGCTGTGCAGCGACGTACCTGCGGCGATGTTCCACATCCTGCAGAAGACGCCGACACCGGAGGAATTCTTCTTCGCCTATGTCGTGTCGCGCTTCCCCTGCGAGATCGCGTCGGCCCGCCTCAAGCGGCAAGCATCCCGCTGATGCACGGAGGCGCGAACGACATGGAATTCGAACCGATCTACAGTTTCAGCATCCGCAAATTTTCGTACGACGCCGGCAGCCGCGAACTGCGCGTGCACTACTACGACGGACGCCACCGGGTATGCACCGACGTGCCGCCGATCCTCGCCGCCGTGCTGCGCGGCTCGTCGCGCCCGGAGGCCGTGCTGGAGCGCTACGTCAAAGCGCAATGGGTCGACGGCTAGGGCTTCGAAAGACTCGCGACCTGCCTCGACCAGCTCGCGCGCCGCGGCATCGTGGTGCGAACCTAGGGCCATGCAGCACGGAGGCGCCGGAGGCGAAGGCGGCGAAGGCGGCGCAAGGAGCAATGCTGGCTATCTGTGCTCTATCGAATCAGTCGAGGAAACTCGCTCGGAAGTTCAGACGTAGGCCGAAAGTCAGCAAGCGTTTACATCTTGTGAGCCGCGCCACGGTTTCAATGCGCGACCCAACATGTAGTGCCGGCATGGCCGCAAAGAAGCAAAGGCTGGGGGTGGTCCGGCGGGCGGCAGGATCCGCCGGTCTGCCAGCATGAACCGCTTGACGTACGGTGGTGTTGTAACTACGTTGTAGTTACACTATATAGCGTACTCAGGACGCCAGCTATGGCACAGCTTGCGAAGCAGCTAGGTGCGCTTTGTGCGAAACCTACTCCGTCGAACATCAAGTGGTCAGCACTCAAGAGCACGCTTGAGGCGCTGGGCTACGTGTGCATCAAGGGCAGCGGTTCGCGCCGAAAGTTCTACCACGAAGGCAAAGATGCATTGATCAACTGTCATCAACCCCACCCGAGCCCGGAGGTCGACAAGGGCTGCATTGCAGACATTGTCGAACATCTTCGTGCGAACGGGTTCCTGGATGGCCAGCTATGAAAATGACGCTCAAGTATAAGGACTATGAAGGAACCGCAGAGATCGATGTCGAGCGCGACGTTTGTCGAGGAAAACTTCTGTTTATTCGAGACCTCGTGACGTACGAAAGCAAAACACCGGCAGGTCTGAGGACTGAGTTTGAGGCTGCCGTCGAGGATTACCTTGAAACATGTAAAAACCTTAACCGAGATCCGCAGCGTCCGTATAACGGTGTTTTTCAATTTAGAACTAGCCCTGAAAAGCACCGTCTAGCGGCCGTCCGTGCAATGCAGGACGACGTCTCGCTCAATGAGGTTGTCGATAGGGCGCTGGATGCCTATCTGCATGGCACTCAGCAGGTCCATAATGTGACTATCAAGCTCACCAATCCGATTGGCTCAGACGTGAATTTCCTTCAGTCATCGCCTTCGCTCGAACATCAGGGGGTGAAGCGTGTCGCAATTACCCATTGAGGTAAAGAAGGCCCCAGTTCCGGATACTTCTGCAGGTGAGCCTCTGTCGATTTCTGAATTGGGTGCGGTGCTAATTAAGCACTTCGGTTTTCACGAAGGGCTATATGACGTTATGGTCGAATTCCAAATTGGGACGGGCTCTCAAGGTAGTGCAGATTCGGGCTCCAACATCACTCCGGGATTAGTTGTCAGCATCAGCAGAATTGGTTTAAACAAAGCAACCAAGGTCTCCAATGGCCTTACGTTGGATGCTTCTATCGTCAATCCTGTTGGCTAAAGTCGCGCCCTGCCAAAGGGCTTAGCGGGCGCTGACTACTAGCAAATTTCAGCGCTCACTGATCCGCCGCCGAAGCCGGCCGCCTCAAGGCGTTTGGCGACGGTTCCCCCTGTGCCGGCTGACGGGGCGACTTCTTCGACGCCTCACATTCCGTACACGCTGACGTGAATACAACGGTCGAGCCCCTGAAGTCGTTGGCGAGCGCGCCGTCACTCCGTTGTCGTCGCGTTCAATAACGGCTGATGGGGGTTCACGCCCCCTCAATCCACGCTGTAGGACTGCAACGTCACCGGCGTCGTGGGAGCGCACACGGCCACCTGGTTGGTATCCGTTGTCAATGCGCCGTTGCGCGCCCAAAGGCTTCCATGCGAATTGGCATCGGTCGTTAGCGTGATGCTGGTCAGCGCGACGATATTGCCGACGAACGCAGTCGCGGTGCCGAGCGTGGCAGAACTGCCGACTTGCCAGAAGACATTGCAGTCCGTGCCACCATTGATGACGACGACGTTGGCGGCACTTGCGGTGGTAAGTGTCGAGCCGATCTGAAATACGAAGATCGAATTCACATTCGCTTGCGCATCAAGCGTGAGGGTTCCCGTCAGCTGGGCCGACGTCGTAAAACAGTACACTCCGGGCGCGAGCGTGAGGCCCCCCAGGTCAGTGCCTGTCAAATCCGTATTGCAAGCCTGGCCTGCTAGACTGTTGTATGCGGTCGTGATGTCTGCTTGAGCACCCGCCGCGGTGGCGTCATTCGCGTGAATCGTGCCGTTTACGACGGTTCCCGGCGGGAAGCCGGCTACAGCGCTTCCCGGGCTCACCCCTAGATCGCCAGTAACTATGGTGGCGCCGGTATTCGTCACCGCCGAGCCGCCGAGAGCCGCGAAGCTTCCTGCTTGGCCGAGCGGCGGAGCCACTTGCGCGATCGTGGGACTGGCGCAAAACAGCATTCCTAAGATCAATAGCGTTGTGTATTGCGTGCCATTCTTTTGCATGTCGATCCCCAGTTAGAGTGATTTCAGTTCTCTGCACTCAGAACGTCAGCAAACGTCTAAGCGCCCGTGCTTGCGATCGCTCCGCCTGCGCGCTCCCTCATCGTCGCCCGGAGGTCGTCGATAATGTCGTCGATCGACGTGATCCGCGTGTACGCTCCGACAAACTGCTCAGAAGGCACGTCCGGTGCGGCCGCGGCGTCGGCGACGTACACGGAGCCGAAATCATCCGTCCAGGCAATTTGAATTTGACGATTCGTCTGCTGTTGTATTCTCCAAGCAACCTCGGACAACACTTCCCATAGGGTGCCTACGCTGGTGTAGTTCATAGCGCGGTCCGTTCCGATTCAGTGCGCGGTTCCGACGGGTAGTCCGGATCGTTTCCCGCGCTGGGAGCCGATACAAGCTCGCTTCTCTGGCACATCGGGCAGCGCACCCGCACATGAGTGATCCCAATACGAAGAATCATCAGCGAGCGCTCTTGGTGGCAAGCAGCGCAAACCGCCGTTATCGCCTTCAAGACACCGAACTCATCCCGGACGAGATGAATATTCTGAAAGAGACTCTTGTCCTCTGAAGGTGCTGCTGCGAGCGCAGGCGTGGCCCTGTCGCCAGACAGGAATTCGGGGTTGTCACCCGGAGATTGCATGAACATGTCGTAGCCTCGTGACGGCCCGGCGAGATCGGTGCAGGGTCACGAAATAGCGGCCACCAAGGGCGATCTGGACGGTCGTCCAGTCGAGCAGCGAGCCGTTGATCAACAGGCTTGCTTCGCGATCAGCAGAGGAACATCGATGCAACGTATACGTGTATACGCCAATGCGGCGCACCGCGTGTGAATTTACAGTTCGTTTGCGGCAGGGCGTTGGCGTTCATGCGCCCTGGCGCCTCAATGCGACATGCCACTGGAAGTACGAAATGCCGAGCAAACAGCATGTGATCAAGCGCCGGCCACGAGAGGGGCTAGTGCGCGTCGACAAGGGCCTCCTCGCCAAACTGAAGCTAGCGTCCGCACTCAATGCGCGCTCAGTTGCGGATATCGCTGAAGAGGCGCTCGTCGCGTGGATGGACATCTTTGCCGAAAATCATGACGAGGCGACGAGACTTTTGATCAAGTGGTCTCCGGGTTACTGACCGATCCAAGCGGCCCCTCGCGGCCGGACTGGCTCAACAGTCGCCTCCACCGCCTGCCAAGTGCGCGCACCTGAAGATCGTCCGCGGCACCGCGGGGCGGGAGGTGAAGCGGCGCAAACACGATGCCGATTAGTCAATAAGGGTTTGCCCTAGGTACTCCGAAATAAAAAGTTGGCTCGCGGGTCACGCATCAAGGACGCGACTAGCGCTACCGTGATGCTCGCCAGGATGTTCTGGCGCAAACCATTGGACTCACATGAAACCCTTAGTCGTATTCTTATGCGTCATGTTCGGTAGTAGCGTTAGTGCATCAGAGATATTTGTAGATCAGACGCATGATCTAGCAAAAGGCCAGTTTATAGTCGTGCTGAGCGACAGTGTTCAGGCTCGTGATTTAGCACGGAATAGCATATATGAATTATCGAAGACTGGAACTGTAAAAATAAACAGTGACTGGGCGCCTGTCGCAAATGGTTTAGTGATTTCCGGGGTCGATGACGAAGTCGCTGAGGAAATAGCAAAGACGGATGGTGTAAAACTAGTTGCGCAGGACTTCTATATTAAGCCGAGCACAATACAGGTCGGCGCACCGCAGCAACTTGATAGGCTCGACCAGAATCTATTGCCGCTAAACGGACAATTCAGCTACCAACGAACAGGCGCAGGTTTTAATACCTACGTTATTGACGGAGGCATCAGGACTACACACCAAGAATTCGGTGGAAGGGCAGACAACATAGTTGACCTTACTTCGAATGGCCCCGTATACAGAGGGACTGGAACAATGCACGGCACGGGCGTCGCAGCCATCATCGCAGGCGCGACGAGCGGCGTGGCAAAACAGGCCTTGGTCCATGGTGTCGTAGTGAATACAGATAATGACATATTTGCAATTGGAGATTTAATTAGCGGCATGAACTGGGTTGTGGCTCATGGCGTACATCCGGCCGTGGTAAATCTAAGCTGGAATCCGCTCCCATATTCCGCAAGCAATCCTACTGCGGTTTTGATTCGAAATGCTACTAATGCCCTAATCGGTGCTGGTTTCTTTGTATCAAATTCTATCGGGAATGCTGCCACAGGCGGCCTTGCAACTGACGGATGTTCAGACTCCATATCTGGTGCGAGTGGTGTATTCGTCGTAGCCGGCGCTGAACCCAATGACCATTTTTCGACGAATTCTGACTACGGATGGTGCGTATCTGGAATCGCCGAAATGTATGCAACCACCGCGTTCTATAACAACGATACAACTTTCATTTATCAGGGTGGAACATCTTTCAGCGCGCCGGTTGCAGCGGGTCTGGCGGCGGTCTACTGGGCTGCCGTCCCTGGAATAGACAGGTTGCAAATAATTTCACAGATCCAGGCTCATTGTTATCCTTCCGTGATTGCAGTTCCGGCGGGCACTCCGAACTGCATGCTGCGGAATTGGCTCTGATAATCGACGATATCAGGACACGAGCACCAAGCCGTTTGGCGACGGCCACCCCTCTGATCAGCCGACGGGCGCAGCTCAGTGATGAATGCTAGCTGCGCCTTCCTTAGAATCTTCAGCGCGCAGCCGTCACTCAGCGGGCATGGCTAGTCCGCGCGGTGTAGTTGCACGAGTCGAAGGAGCACCGCGTACCCGCGGGCGTCCAAGCCTCCCCCGGTCCCACGCCCGCGGGTTTATCGTTCTCAGACCAGATAGCAGCACTACTCGACGTTGAACGGAGTTTGAGTCGCATCCTGATGCGGTTCTCTCCCAGTGAGACTTCTATCCGTAGCATCCGCCTCCCATCACAGGGAGGTCACCATGGCTAGGAGTGCACGAGTACCTTAAGGCCTTCGGGTCCGGTCGCGACGGGAATACAACGCCAGCGCAAGCGCAGTGAGGACTCCCAGCAAAACTGGAAGTCCTATAGCAATCCACGTGCCTAGTTCGATCATCTCAAATCTCCGGTCAAGCCCTCACCCCAGAATCTACCGCATCTGCGCCGATTTCAAGGCGGGAATTTCCCGCCTACACGAAACTTTGGTCCCGGCACGGCGCTGATCGACTACCTACCATCTCTAAATCCGCCAGCCCTCGACCTATGCACCTTCGGCGCGCTGCGGCCAGAAGCTGGCGCCCAGGGCGTCGGTTCAGACGTCATTGCGCCTCACGCCGACAACAGCAGTTCGAAAGCCCAGTACAAGCCGATCGCCATTTGCACGGCGAAGGCGGTGAAGCGAATAGTGACCGCCAACGAGGACACCGAAACGAGGTGAACGATCGACTGAAAGACGCGGGCGCCGAGTAAGAGATAGGCAAGCGGATCCGTGACGGAAGCGCGGCCAGTGGCAATCGCGATGAGGAGGAGGCCACCGAAGAGGGGCAAATTCTCAAGGCAGTTGGCGTGCGCGCGAGCAAGCCTCTGCATGAAAGGCGACAAGTTCGCATTGTCGGGCGTGAATCCGTTTGCAGGCACTTTTCCACGCAATACGAGCTGCGTTCGGATGATCTCCATGAGAGCAAGCAGTACAAGCGCCCATGCGATGAAGGCCGTCAGTGCGATAGTGCTTGGCGAGGACATTGCGAACCTCCCTGGTAAAGCTTGGCTACTGCTCGATTGAGGCGTGAATCCGAAGCCCGCAGCCACGCATCTTGTCGATGCGCCCGTGTGCGTAGCCCCGCGTCGTCGTCAGCGTGCTCCACGATGTCATCCGCTACGCCGGCAAGGTCTAATCAGTTACTTTCGAATTGCGTTTCTAGTCATCCATGCGCCGCCGGCCAGACTGACCAGGAAGACCGCTGCACGGACGAACATAAGTGGATTCATTACACCTTGCCGATCAGGGAAGGATGCGGGCCAAGCGCCTTGGATCATCCATGAAAGTCCGACCAAAGCAACGGCGAAGGCCACAAGCGCGGCAAGAATCCAAAGCACTCGGCCAACCTTCCTATTCAAAGTAAGTGCTCCGATTCGTTTTCGCGAGCGCCTGAACGATTTGCGGATCGTGGTCGGCGGTGGTCATGGAGGATTCCTGCGCGCGGGTGGGACTGCACTACTTCACAATTTGCGGCTAAGCTCTCAGAAACTAGCGACGTCCTCGAAGCTTAGTCCAAGCTGGCTTGGGTGGATTTCTGCGCGGAGCGGCCGCAGAAGATATCGCCACCTTTACGCGACGAACGCTGGTCAGCCTTCCGTTCCTCGTAGCAACACAGTCCATGTAGTGAACTCCGTTATATGCGGATGTCTCGTGCATTTCGACTCCCTTGCCGGAGGCGTGCCCTAGGTCGTTGACGTCCTCCGCCTCTTCCCCGTTGTTTCTAACCATCCAAGAGAACTCCGTCCCGGGCAAGAAGTGGTCAGCGTTTGCTACCTTGAACGTAAGATCACAATCCTTGACGATCGGGCCAATGGAATTAGTTCCGCTATAACGGACGTTAGGATTGCTTCGCGACACCGCGTGAACTTCGATCTCCGGAAGCAATATCGGCACTGGCAAGCTCTTCGCCACCCGCTCAACGATTTCAGGCTCCGGGAGAGGGAAAAGGAACTCGAATGCGACGGACCACGACGCGCAAGCCGTCATCTCATCGCTCGCGGCCTGCGCCGCTTCGGCAACGGCGACAAACTGCTCCAGCCGGTTTGCGAATACCGCCCAGTGCTCTGGAGTCATGCGTGACGCTAAATTCTCATCATGGTCCACAGGATTTAGAACAGTCTGACCATTGCGCACATTCTGCAGCATGTCGACGAGGACGCACAGAAGCGCCGTGTCGTCTTCATCGCCGAGAAGTCCGAGATCGTTGGTAACGGCGTTAGCAACCATAACCGTTAGCAGTACGGAACTCGGACGGCCCGCCGCTTCTTCGTGAAACTTCAGCGCCGCCCATGCTTTCGCGTATCGGACGAGTCTGCGCACCATTGGCCGTTGATCATGTTCAAACTGATCCTTAAACCACTCATATAACGCCTTAGGATCGCTGTCTTCCCACTCATCGTCCTGAGTCGCTAGATCCCTCCTGTCGGCGTCAGCATCCAAGTGATAGCAAGGTACATCGATATGAAAGTCACCCTTAAATCGAATTCTCTCGCATCGCATCTTCGGCAGAGTCACTGAGACTACGTCGTCGTTTTGCCGTTCGAACTCCTTCAGTTCATCACGTACAAATTGCTTCAACTGCCCTGGACCAAAATTCCCGTCGTCAGGAATGCCAGGCCAGCAGTAGTAAATTCCGAGGTCAATATCGAACTCGTCGCCCTTGCGGACAGGTCTTACTTGTGTGCCAAATTTATAGGACCCTTGCAACCAAGAGCGAGTTACGTAGCCTGTCTTATCTCTTAAGATGGGAAGTAGAAAATCAGCAAGCGAATTCCATCGTGCCTGTTGTTCCTCAAATTGCCTTTCGGATGGCACGATTCGACGATATAGAGTCTGGCGCGCCGCGTCAGTGCCATCGAAAAAGTATCTATTTGCGTTACCCATTCTTCGGCTCACCGTTGTCATAAAACGTTTGCGCTCTAGCCGCATGGCGAAAGACGTCGCGGATAAATGGCAGGCCCACCGCACGACGGCTGGAGCTTCCGGCAAGACCGAGGATCGTTTTTGTAGCTGTATCGGATGCGCAGTCGAGAGCCAGTCGACCCTCTTGTTCGCTGGACTGGTTTTCGTCTACGCGCAAATACCTATCAGCGAGACGATGTTGCATCATGTAATCGACGCTGCGCTCCTGCGCAGCAATCATCACGTTCAGCAGGCGATTTCCGCTGAACCAATTGATGATGCCAAAATCTGGTTTGCTCGGATTGGCTATAGAAAAATTAGAACTGGTAGTCCCTATGCTCAGAAGGGTGAGATCGGCCTCGTTTTGCCCAAGGAAATGTATAGCCTCATGGACTGCCATCAAATCCGGCGAGTTAGCGAATAGGCCGCCGTCCGCGTGGTATGAGCCGTTGACTTCCGCGAGGGGAAAGAATGTAGGGGCGGCAGAAGTCGCGAGCGCGACCTCTACCAAGAGTCGATTCGCATCCATACACAGAGAGGGGTGGTGAGGAGTCTTGAAGACACTTGGCCGACCTACCGTTAGGTTCACGGTAGGCACAATTACCGGATGACGAAGATCACCAATCCTTGTATCCGCGCCGAGAATGTCTTCGATAGTCGAGCGTAGTGCGTCGGCCTTATATTTGCACGAGAGCGCCTTGCTAAGGACATCAGCGAGTATGCCGAAGCGAGTGCGGGGCGGTTCCTTGGTTCCAAAGATTGCCTTCCCGTTGTCTTTGAACGCGTCGCGGACCCTGGTTGCAGGTATGTCAGCGGCCAGTGCCAAAGCCGAGATTCCGCCGATTGAAGTTCCGGCGAAGAGATCGAAATGCGACGCTGCCGTTGTCCTGAAGCGTCCCTCAAGGTCTGCGAGGACCGCCGCACTGTACAGCCCTCTATAGCCTCCGCCGCTGAGGCTCAATATCTGGAAAGGCATCTAGCAATCCCCCAGCAGGTGGCGTCGACGCCTGAAGGCGCGCGGCAAAGTGAGGCGAGCGGTAGGTGCTCGCATGCCGTTGGTTTTTGAAGTCGCCTGACGCTATCGTCAGGTTTGTCGACGATATGTGAAGGCGTCGTTTTCCCGCAGCACAGAGCCGCGCCGCTCCGTGGTAATTCCTGTGTACTCGTGTCGGCAAATCCCGCTATTTCCCGGATTGTCCCGGATGCGTTTTGCTGACACAGAGCAGACACGAAAAAGCCGGCGCGAGGCCGGCTTGTCGTAAACCACTGATTTAGTGGTGGGCGGTACAGGGATCGAACCTGTGACCCCTACCATGTCAAGGGAATTTCTGGCCCCTTTAAACAAGCGGGATGGCTCGCTAGCCCGCATTCCTGCGTCCTTCTGAGTTCCGTTGTGTTCCGTGATACGCTCGCTCGTGCACTTACAGTGCACTTATCGAGACGCACGATGCGAGCCAAGCTGACCCAGTCGGTTGTCGATACCGCCGCTCCCACGGAACGTGCCTACGAGATCCGCGACACCGAATTGAAGGGTCTCCTCTTCCGCGTGCAGCCCTCCGGCGTGAAGACGTTCTATGTCGAGCTGGCCCGCAGTGTTCGTGAGCGGATCGGAAGTTATCCGGTGACGACCGTGAAGACCGCTAGAACCCAGGCGATCACAAAGCTGGCCGAGTATGCCCGCACCGGCCAACGAGCCACATCGCGTTCCAAGATCGAAACTCTCGGCACATTCCTCGATGAGCACTATGGCCCTTGGGTGACGGTCGAGCGGAAGGCCGGCGCCGCGACGCTCGCGAACATCCAGGCACAGTTCGCCGACTACCTGAAGAAGCCGCTGACCGCTCTCACTGCCTGGAACGTCGAGAAGTTCAAGACCGATCGACTGCGCGCCGGCCTCAATCCCGCGACGGTAAATCGCGACCTCGGCCGGATCAAAGCGGCACTCGCGAAGGCGGTCGAATGGAAGATCCTGCCCGATCATCCGTTGCGAACCGTGAAGCCCGCGAAGGGTGCCGATAACAGCCGAGTGCGGTTCCTCAGCAAGCCCGAAGAGGCCGCGCTCAGGAAGTCACTGGCCGCGCGTGACGCTCAACACAGCGCGCGCCGGGACAGTGCGAACCAGTGGCGGTCGCAGCGAAAGAAGGAGGCCCTGCCCCGCCTCACAACCTATGCCGATCACGTCACGCCGATGACGCTCGTCGCATTGAACACCGGACTGCGCCGCGGAGAGCTGACGTCGATCACTTGGGAAGACGTCAATCTCGTGTCGAAGATGCTGACCGTGCGCGCCGGCTATGCAAAGTCGGGAAAGCCTCGATACGTGCCGCTCAATAATGAAGCGGTTCAAGTGCTGAAGGCATGGAAGAAGCAGCACGGCAGCGACGGACGTTTGTTCGCAGTCGATAGCGTAAAGAAGGCATGGGCCGCCCTCCTTACCTCCGCCAAGATCGCCGACTTCAAGTTCCACGACTGCCGGCACACCTTCGCCAGTAAGCTCGTGATGGCTGGCGTGGATCTCAACACAGTGCGCGAGCTTCTAGGCCACGCCAAGATCGAAATGACGCTGCGTTACGCTCACCTCGCGCCGGAGCACAAGGCGGCGGCTGTGGCGAAACTGGTCGTATCAGGCTAGCGCTCCGGTCGCTGTCGTCAGGACAGTTTCCGCTCGTTCGAGGCACCGGGCCGCTTCTGCAGATCTGTCTGAGAAGGTGAGTGCCGCATGGGTCCCGAGTAAATCCATCGCATGAGCAAAGGAAACCAACTCAGACCAGTCTTCCTCTGAAGAAGTCGGCTCCACGCCTTCGGCGCTCACGTTCTTTCCAACAACGCGCATGCCGCCGTGAGCATAGCTGCACATCGCAGGATATTTGTCCGCCCAAAGTTTTTCATAGAAGCCCTTGGAGCCAAGTACCTTGTCAACAGCTTTGCACATGGCTTTCAACCCAGGATTCCAAGCGTCTTCGTCGTTCTCCATTCGCTCCGCGACCTGTTCATCGGTTGCGCAATCGAGGATCCAAAGAGCGCGGACGAGCCCTTCAAAGGTCGGGCGGACGAGGGCGCCAGCGCTACCGAACCGACGGCCAGGATTTTGCAGCTCGAGCAGAAGTCGAATCGATACCGCGTGCTCGTGGACTTGGGCAATGAGACCGGCAGCGAACCGGTGTTTGTCGTTCGCTTTAAACTCTGCGCCGTCGACAAGGGCATGAGTCCAGCCCTCGTCTTTTACGAACGCAGCGATGGCCTCGGCAAGCACGTTTTTTTCTCCTCAATTTTGCGGAAGGCCTTAGATGTCCAGCCACACCCCGTAGGAAGGCTTGTCCTTGCTGCCGCCAAAGATCTTCGCCTGGCAGCGGCCCGTGGCTTTTCCGAACCCAACATTCTTGATGATTTCTCGGTAGGCCATCGCCACGACTCGGTTGAGGTAGCCGACCTTCTGTCCGCCGATCATCACGCGAACCGCGTTCGCGTCGAAGGCGTTGTCGTCTTCGCAGTACAGCTCGGCCTGGACGTTGACCTCGACGTAACCCTTCTGGCTGCCGATCGCTGCCTTCAAGGCTGGCTGGTAGTGGCTTTCGCCGACCGCCTCGACTTCGAAAGCTCCTTTGCCATTGAGCTCAAAGAACTCGTCTTGTGTGTGCTCCGAGGCTTTCGGCTGTCGCGCCGCAATTGGCTCCAACGCCGGACCGGTCGCCCTGGCCAGCATCTTCCAAAGGAAAACGGCCAGCACCACGAAGCCGAAGGCAATCCAGCCGGTGGATAGGCCGGCCATATCAAATGGCGTCCGAACCGGACAGAACGAGCGGAACAGGCGGCGACGAAGCGCGTGGCATTAGCAGTTTTTGCTGTTCCACCATGACCCGTTGCTGAGCTGCAAGGGTTGCCATCGTTTTGTTCAGCGTCTTCAACTCGCCCAGGATGGCATCCAGCTTGGGCTTCGTGCCGAATACTGCGAATGGCAGGAAGAACCAAAGCACCGCCAAGATCATCAGGACGATCACATACGCGCCAATCGCACCACCTGCTGCTGCACCCATCGCACCCTCCCCAGCCGGGCAATCCGGCCCCTAAGCGAAGCAGAACGCGTGCCAAGTGGCCGACCTGTGAAAGTCGCCCCACCTCGATCCGGCGTAGGACTAGTGCTTTCGACTCTCCACCACCTCGCGTTTGCGCACATCGCATTTCGCTAGAGCATCGTCCACCCGCCTTTGAGACTCGGCTCGTACTGAATCGACGCTCTGTTGCTCCGTCGCGATAAGGCCTCGCAGACTTGCCATGTGAGCCTCGTCAGTCTCCGCAAGGATCTGGCGGTTCGCCGCAGATCCGCCCGTCCAAGATCGTCGCTCTAGCGTGCGAAGTTCGGCCTGCGCTCGCTCAAGGGACGTTGTGTTCGGAGACACATAGAGGTTGTGAGCATCATCGCGACAACGCTTGTCATCCATTGCGTCGCTGATATCGCGTACGGCATCGACATTAGGCGGAGATGGCCGGTTCGCAGTGACCGGAGATGCTCGACCATCGTTCGATGCGTGTTCCGTCGACGCATCATTGTTGTCGCCAGGCAATTTCACTTCCTGCGCACCCTTGCCGCATGGAGTCGGCGAAAATATCGTTCCGCCGTTAGCGTCCTTGCACTTGAAGACTTGGCCGGCGAACGCGGGCGACGCGATCAGCATCGCGCAGATGAGCAGGATTCGCATATCGCTTCCCCCTGAAACGATGTGACACGCCGGACGGCCGGCACTCTGGTGTAGCAGATCACGTGCCAAGTTCAGGTCGCGTGAAGAATAGGCCAGCGACCCTCGGCCCGCGGCGTCGCGCCACGTCCGCCAACGCGCTGCGCTAATCTAACGGTCTGTGCCGTTTGGCTGCAACGCCATGAATCGCAAGTCCAAGCACCCCGCCAAGTTCGTCGAAGAAATGACGCCGGATGAGTTGGATACATTGTGGAACTGCGCAACGCCATATATGGCAATTACTGACGACGAGTCGGTTCAACAGGCGCTGTCAGGCAACGACCCGGGGGCTGCGCGAGCATACCTGTACTGGCTTACCCACCACTTGCGTACCGGCCAACCGATCAGTAGCACCACACGCGCGTTCGCTCTTGGTGCGCTTGACCGTTTTGGCGGCTTTAGCCGGCTCACACTAGGTCAAGCCTTCGGCGTGGAGCGAACGACTCGCGGCAATCCTCCGACCAGGCGCGGCGCCTTTAGCGCTGTCGTCGGGCTGATCCAATATTTGCACGAACAGTGCGGATTCGCGCTCAGTGAATCTGCCGATCGATCATCAGCGTTCGAGGTGGCGTCAGCGCTGCTTGAGCGGCGCTGGAAATATCGCCGCACGCCGCTCACTCTGCGGGATCAGTTCTGGAACAAGCGCAACAAGGGGGAAAAGCGCTAAACCCTCTTTTGTCCCACCTGCCCGACAGTCCTACTGTTCGCTCCGACATCCATCTGCACGGGATGGAACGGAGCGCAAATGCCTATCAGTCGAGTTCCTCAGACCTTTTCTTGCGGGTTCGCTTCTTTCCCACTGCCGCTGCTTGATCGTTCGCGCCGCTCACTGCCTGCAAGAGAATCTCCTGCCGCGTGGCCGCCGACGGAACATGTCGAGCGATCGCTTCTATCAGGCTGTCGACGAAGCGCTGCATCGCGCCGCCCTCTCGCCCTGCCGGCGAAATCAAGGACTGCTCCAGGCGCCAGACGATCTCTGCGGTTAGGGATCGGCCCGACATGCCCGCCAGCTCTTCTAATTCTCTCTTCAGTTCGTCCGGGAGCCGGAGCTTGAACTGGGGATCGGTTCGCTTCATCCGCGAATGATGGACCAATTGGGTACTTGACAACAACGGACCCATCTGGTCCCATTACATTCAGCGGACCAATGTGGTCCACATTAGGAGGCGCAAGGTGGAGAAAGAATTCGAAAAACTTTCCTATAGCCCCGAAGAAGCGGGTGCGGTCATCAGCAAATCGCGCACCGGCGTCTACGGCCTCATCGCCTCGGGCGAACTCAAGTCCTACAAGGACGGTCGCGGTCGGCGGATCACCCGCCGCGCGCTCGAAGAGTACGTAGCGCGGAAGGAGGCAAAGGCAGCATGAAGACTCTAAGCAAGAAAGCGATTGAGGCTCGCGTGCGGCGTCGGTGCGCTCGCGTTGGATTGACTCTCGTCAGCGTGAGCCCTCGATCGCCAGACTTCCCCGACTACGGGCCTTATTACCTCGTCGATCGTCACGACGCCTTGTGGGATTGCTGCCGCCCTCTGGCGTATCTCGCGCGCCACTTCAACGTGGTGAAACGCGGGGAGGTCGTAGCATGAAGACGCGCCGCGCTCGCCACATGCTCGCCGGCAAGGTCATCGCCGAGCAGTACGGCCGCACAGGCACCCTTCCCTCCTCGAAGAGCGTCGCCGCTGCCGCCTCGGTCCACCCTGCCACTGCGCGCCGCTGGCTTGCAGACATGCGCGCGATCATGCCGTTGAAGGCTTCGGCGCTGACTGCTAGGGCTCAGTCATGAAGCGCATAGCCAAGACAGCAACGCAAAAAGGGCCGAAGAACGCGATCTTGATGGCGGCCATCCGCTCAGCGAAAGACGACTTCAAGTCCTTGGAATCAGCCTTTTCGCAAATAGCCGCGGCCATTTCGTTCGCGAAGCATGGCGGCGGCCGCAGCGAAGAATTGCTGGAGCTTGCGCACTACGTCGCTGACCACTGGTGCAACTGCGCGGAAGCAATGGCGATGTCTCTGGACAGGGCGCTCGCCGCATCGGGAGCCGCGAAGTGAGACACGACAAATTCGATTCGCCGCGCCGGCGGCACTCGTAATGCACCGGCGCGACTTCCAACGGTTCCCACGGGAGAACACATATGGCAACGAGGAATGTAACACCAAGACCAGACGCTAAGTCAAAGCGTGCGCGCAACAAGAATGCGGTCGCAGTAGCGTCGCCGTTTCCGCGCAAGCACTACTACCCCATTCCGATGCCGGTTGGCCCCATCGGCTTGCTCTGCGCGTCGAGCGACACACCACAAGTAGAACGCCAGAATCTCGCCTCATGTCTGCTCGACACCGCGCGGCATCTGCTGGTGCAGTTCCCCAGTGACGAGGGCGCCAATCAGTCACTCGCATATCACGTTGTCTGGGCTTGTTCGTGGCTCACAGCGCTCGGGCAAGGACTGCTCGACTCGCTCAACGTGGCGAAGGAGGGCGTGTGATGGCCACATCCAACAAGACGATCACGCTTGACGAGGACATGGTCGAGACGGTGCGCGAGGCACTGCTGTACGGCCTGTCCTTCCTTGGGGAATTTAGAGAAAGACGGAACGCGTGGGAAGCACGCGAAGGTTGCAAGCCAAAGTTGCCCGATGCTCTCCGCCCAATCGATCCCATGGCCCGCGTGGATGACATCACGATCTTCGCCGAGGCCCTTCTATACGTGCAGCACTTTGATCGCGTACCGGGAGACCTCAAATGAGTGCGCCACGCCGACGCAAGAAGTATCCGCCGCTCCGACTTATCAAAGCGCCAGAACCACCGAGGTTGCTTGAGCCCATCGGCTTTGCCGAGTTCGCGCGCAAGCGGTGCGACCACTGGGATCAGCAGGGTCCGGGGGGCCCGCTCGACCCTCAGGTCCGTGTGCTGAAACGTCTGTTTACTGACTGGGCCTGGTCAAGAGATACCGACGAGCTTCTATTCGAGCGACCTGACTTCACTGAGCTGGCGCGCATGATTGTTTTCGACAACACGAAAAGGATAGCGGTGCCATATCTGCGCCTCGTCGCGCTGAATGGCACGAGGGTCGCTGCATGAGCACCGTAGTCGACCTGAGCGTCCGCCGCACTAATCTTCCTATCGATCGCGGAAGCGTCGTAGACGCGATCGTCGAGGGCGCTGAGAGCTTCCACGCGCTCACCAGCGCCTGGCCGCTTACGCCCTTGCGAGAAGCCCACATCATCGGCGCCGAACGATCGTTGGTCGCGCTGCAGACGTTGCTCGTGCAGCTTCGACGGCACGTGCCCGCGTTGGCTTCGGACCAGAAAAAGACCCGCCAGCCCTAGCAGGCCTATCTCAACACGAGACGAAGACTCTGAATGCGCCGGGGAGTGTGCCGACGCATATCTAAGACCCTCACACACCCAGGAAGTTCTGAAGGACGGCGATGGGCAGGAAGAAAAAGACCGACAACCGATGGAGCGATATCGACGGCGGGATGGCGTTCCTGATCCCGTACACGCTCCTTCGGCATGAGAACTTCACGCGTCTCTCTGCGTACGGCAACAAGCTGGTGATGGATCTCGCGAGGCAGTACACCGGTTACAACAACGGCTACCTGTGCGCCTCATGGTCTTTGCTGCAGGAACACGGGTGGAACTCATCACACACCGTGCAGAACGCGGTACTGGAGTGCGAGCACTACAACATCATCATGCGCACGCGTCAGGGCGGACTCAACAAGGCGAATCTGCATGCGCTCACGTGGCGCAGGATCGACGAGAAGAAGGGCAAAGACCTCGACGTGCTGCCGACTCTTGCGCCACCCAACACATGGAAGGAAGTACGGCCGACGTTCGTCCTTCCGGAGAAGCGGAAGGTCCGTAGCAAGGTCCGATCGACGCTTCGGAAAGCGGCATGAAAAACAAAACGCCAGTGCACCAGGTGCATCAGCCTAGTGCACCACGTGCACTAGTCAGAGATTTGCTAGTGCACCAGGTGCATCGGTTCAGCCTGACTTGTGCACCACGTGCATTAGTCAGCCACTTTTTCAGACCCTCACTAGTGCACCACGTGCACACCTTAAAAGATTTACCAGGGAGGTAGGCCATTTCATGGACACGCCGCAGCTCTCTTTCAGCTTCGAATCTTCGGCTCTGGACGCGGGCGCCAAAATTGCGCGACTGAAGAACCCAGCAAGAACCCAGCGGGTCACCGGGTTGGTCTTGCCCTCGTGGGCGAACAGCTTGGACGAGGTTCTCGCGGTCGCTCAGCGAACGCCTGGCTGGAACAACAGGACGTGCCCGCCTCAGCGTGTGACGCTTGCTGGTGGCTGCCAGTCGTTCGTCGTGCCGGCGCATCTGTGGCGGCCGCGATCCTGCGTGCGACGTGAGCCGGTATGCGCGCCTATCCCGTTCCCGCAGAGGATGCGGAAGGCATGCTGATCTCGACCCGCCACCAGTGGCACCCTTTGGTGCGCGATCAAGCAGTCGCGAAACGCTTCCGCAGCCGAGCGCTATCGCTGACGCCGCGAGGTGAACACGGCTGCCGCTATGGAGGCGGCGAAGATTACGAGCCAAAGTGCTCCCACGGCTTACGCGACTTTCAACGGTTCAGCGTCAGACACGAGCCGCTCAGCTGTGATTCTGGCAAGCGTGCGCCGCGTCGGAGTGACGGGATCTTCGTCAAAGAGGCGCCCAAGATCTGGACATGCGAGCAGGAGTTCGGCACGGCGCCGATCGCACGCCAACGCGTGAAACTGCCGGAACTCGAATTCAAACTTGCAAGACCCGCAGCTCAACACGTCGTCTGGACGATGGCTACGGAAACTAGCCCACACCGCGCGACAATTCGGACACATCAACTCAACACTCAACATCAAAATCCCATCGAACTTCGTGACGCACTTCCAGCGAGCAGACGGTCATCTGAGACCCGGCGGGTGTCAACATGGCGTGAAGACGCGATAGTCGCCTTACAACGAAACGGGCTCGGCGTTGGACCGAGCCCGGTCCGAAAATCCGCCATCCGTAGCGCTGTGCTTGCTCCCAATTGCCGCGACTCTCACGAGCGGCGTTACGACAACGGTCCATGGGGGAGCACGTACGCGTCGTCGCAGGAATCAGTGTGGGCCGCTCGACCTGAACCGCGAGTCGTCGGATGAATTCGCCAGATTGTGTCCTCACGCTCCATGGGCCTGACGCCGAGGATCACTGCCGGCGGCATCCCGCGTGGCCCTCGACGCGCTTCTCGCTCACGCCATTGGACATGTTCCGCGGTCCGCTCGGTGTTGGCCCTCGCACGTCCCGGCGATCGGCTCCGTCTACGCGCTGTCATGCACCACCAAGCGCTCGACAGCGGCATCAACACTCATCCGATCAGGCGACCTCCGCCGCTGCGAGCATGCACGCTGGCGCAACGGATATCTGGGGCGCTACCCAGTCGCACCTATGGACCGCACCCGGGGAGCGCGAAGAGTGGATCCCGACCGCGAACACGTGGGCGAATCCTTGCTTCGCTGCGCAAGCCGAGTGGCTTCGAAAGAAGGCGGAGAAAGTGGCCGAAGAGTTGGCGCGCATGTGCCGCTATCCTCGTGATGAGAACTGGTTGCGACGACGCGAGGAAGAGACGGGAGCGCCAGCGGGGCCGGATCCCAATACCGCAGACCTAGATCGCGTCCGCCGCGGCGTAGATCGCGACCTAGCGCATGTGAACTATCTCCGCGTCCTGACCGGCGCGGTCCAACCAGGGGACGAGGCAATGATCGAGCAGCCCGAGCAAGACGAACCGCAGCCGACTGTACGCGACGACATCCGCGCTATCGCCAACGTTATGACGATCAATGGGACTGGTATTCGGGTCACTGGAGCAAAGCGCACTGACGAGGCCGGAGCAGCGCTGTACCTCGGTGTCTCAGCGCGAACCGTCAGACGTTGGCGCAAGCAAGAGATCGGGCCGGCCTTTCACATGGTCGGCGGGCGCGCGTGGTACTCGATCGAGGATCTCGACAGCTACTTGGAGATTGCGCGGCGCGATCCGCTAGCGGGCTGATCTTGATTTGTGGATTGCTTGCGCAGCTCGGACCGACGTTTAGCTGCTCGCACGCCAAAGTAGGTGGCGATAAACGTCGGGATGTACGCGCACCAGAAAGTCGTACTGCCGAGTGCGTGGAGGAAAGCGTCCATAGCCGAAGTATAGCGGAGAGGACAACAGCCTCTTGAGCGCGTGAAATATATTTGGCCAAGTCCGGCCAAACGCGGCCAGACGCGGCCAAGTTCTAGAAAGCGGTCCCTATCCTGTTACTAGGCAACAGGAGAACGCCGCAGTGAACGCAGACGCAAAGAACCCACCACTCGCCGCCATCAGTTCGGCGGATGTACAGGCCCGCATCGACGAAGAACGCAGGCGCCTGCTGATCGAACAGAACATGGAGCACGACCTCACCGGTCAGCGCATCGCACCGCTCGAAGCCGGCGACGATGCCGCGCTCGACCGCGTGGAAGCGCAGATCAACCAATGCCGAGATCGGCAGTTCCGGATACAGGAACGCTTGGAGATCCTGGAACGCAGACTTGCCGAATCGCAGGAGCGGGAGGTCAGCATCAACCTCGACGCCATCGCCGACCGCGCCAATCGCGCACGTGAGCTAGGCGAACGCCTGATCCGCACCGAGTACGCCAAGCACGCCCGCGCACTCGCTGCCGTCCTGCAGAAGGTCGCCGCCGTCGATGCGCTGATCGTGCAGAGCAACGCCGAACTCCACGCCGCGGGACGCCAGACGATTCCCGAGAGCAACGCCATCCGCTGCACGCCCAGCCAGTGGGTCGAGTTCGTCGAGCGCAAGACGATCCACGTCAACGACCCACGCCACCCGCTGCACGGCCTAGTGCAGTCGTCCATGTCGGGGCGTTCGTACTGCCGGATCGACACCAAGGCGCCAGTCGACAGCACGACCGAGATGGATATCGAGGGACGCGACCTCATCGGCGGCCAGTACCCACACCCGCTCTACGCCGAGATCAACCTTCCGACTATCGACCCGATGCCGCTGGTCCACCGCACGCTTCCCAAGCTGCCAGCACCTCAGCCGTACTTCACGGCGATCGACGACCCGCGCTTCATCGGTGACGAGGCCGTCGCTGCCCTGGTCGAGGAACTGGACAGCACGGTCAAGCGTAAGACCGCATGACGATTGTTCGCGGCCTGGCATGGGTCGCGGTCAACGGCTGCGGCGGTGAGGGGCTCTATCGTCGCAGCCACCTATCTCAGTTGAGCGCGTGACCCGTCTTCAGGCAGCGGGAATCGCGCACGTCGGCCGAGGTGAGTCATACCACTTCGGGTGAACCTCATCACGGCCACCTCATCCCCTCGGGGATGCAGGGCTACACAACCGGACTAGCAGGCGTGTCCGGAACACAACAACCACTGCAGCCGCGGCCCTGAGATGTGGGTGACGCGGCAACCAAACCAAATGAGTGGGCCCCTGTGACGGGTCGACGGCAAGCGGGTATCGAGTCCGCGCCGTTCTCCCAGCGCCAGAACTCCCAAGGATTTCGTTCGCATGGCAACAGAGCTATCCCAAGGCCAAGTCGCCGAAATCGTCGGTCTGACGGCGCGCAGACTGCAGCAATTGGACAAGGCTGGCGAAGGTCCTGAGCGAAATGCTGGCGGCGGCTACCCACCGGTAGCGCTCGGCCGCTGGGTGCGGGATCGCCTGCTTGGCGAGCTGGGCGTGGCCAACGACGGACAGGCTTACGACTACGCAGCCGAACGTGCGCGCCTCACGAAAGCGCAGGCAGACAAGACCGAGCTGGAGGTAGCCGAACTACGGGGCGACCTGATTTCAACGCCGAGTGCGTTGGCCCAGGTGGAAGCGATGGTGGCCGGCATGCGCACCAAGCTGCTCGCACTGCCCGTCAAGGTCGCAGCACAAGCCGGCGCCACACCCGCCGAGATGGTGAAGCTGCAGGAACTGGTACGCGTCCAGGTCTACGACGTCCTGGACGAGATCGCGAGCGACGGATTCCAAGACGAGTTGCGGCGCGCCGTCGATGAACGAACTGAGGCGGGGGTCCCTGGAATCCTGGGCATTGCCAGCGGGTAGCGACGACCGCGTAGAGACAGAGTTTTCCGGGTTTCTTGGCTTCCACCACCAGGCGGTGCGGAGGCCCTATTTCCATGGGTTTAGGGGTGGCAACAGTGGAAGTCCTATCGCTCGCTGAGCGGCAAATCACGATGTCGCTCCGGCGGCTGTCGGACGAGTTCGAAATGAGCCGAGACACGATCTCGAAGCGGCTCGCGATGCACGGCGTGCAGCCTTGCGGCCGGCGGCATGGGCATCCCGTCTACCGGCTGAGGGACGCCGCACAGGCGCTTGTCGGGTCCACCGGCACCGACGCCGAGGGAAACCTGGATCCGCGCTTCCTGCCGCCGCAGCAGCGCAATGCTTGGTATCAGAGCGAGGCCCGTCGACTGGATGTCGAGATGACAACCGGGCAGCTGATACCCGCTGCCGAGCACGAGGCCGACCTGGCCGACATGACCAAGGAGTTCGTGCAGTTCCTTGAGACGCTGCCAGACGTCATGGAGCGCGACTGCGGCCTGACACCTGAGCAAGTGAGCGCGATGTCGGAGTCCGTCGATCGCACCCGCGAATCCTTCTACCAACGCATCGTCGCCTCGCCTGACGAGTCGGCCGAAGCGTCCGAATGAGCCAACAAACCAACGGAGACACGCAATGACCGACGCCACCGTTTCACCCGTCTTCAAGATCCTCGCGCTCGCCCAGGGCGGTCACGACAACCTCGCGCGCGCGGCGATCGAAGGCGGCGCCACGCCAGACCAGTTCTGCGTCGACTTGCTGACGATCGCGAACCGCACGCCGGTGACGATCGCCGCTGACCAGATCCTCCCGGCCGGCGCCGTTCTTGTCCGCGCCTACACAGCGACGCCGGCAGCTATCGGCGGCAACGTCGGCAACGGCACGTTGACGGTCTCCGCGATCGGCCCCGATGTCGTCGAGGGCACCTATACGGCGAAGTGCATCCTGAAGCGCAGTGACCGTGGGACCTTCGAGATCCGCTCGCCATCCGGTGGCGTGATCGATGAGGCAAATGTAGGCACACCACTGCAGTCGACCACGTTCTCCCTGACCATCGCTGACGGATCCACGGACTTCGCAGTCGGCGACGGTTTCACGATCACCGTCGCGGGTGGCACCTACTCGGGCTATTCGTTCGCAGACGATGCGGGCGTCCAAGTCGCCGCTGGCGTGCTGTCCATTGCCATCGACACGTCCGATCCGTCCGCCACTCAAGAGCAGTTCGCCACGGTCCACGGGCCTGCGGTGCTCCCCGCGAACTTCGTCGCACTGGCAGACCCGCCCCCGAACTATTCCGCGACGAATTTGGGCCAGAAGTTCGCGGCTTGCCTCGACCAGCTCGCGCGGCGCGGCATCGTGGTGCGCGGCTAACTGACTCTATCGACACGAACCTGGGGAACACCTAATGGCCGGCGCCTCCCGTGACACCGTATTGCGCTTCGTCTACGAAACGACGGGCGACAAGGATCTGGCGAACACCGCCAACCTGCTCGTCAAGATGGCCGACGATGGCAAGCTGGCCGACAAGGAAGCGACCGAGCTGGCGGCCACCCTCAAGTCCTTGGCTGCGCAGTCGAAGGCAGTCGGCGACGCGCTGTCTGCCAAAGCTGGCATCGCCGAAACGACGGCGCAGTTGAAGGCTGCGAAGGAAGGAGCCGCCGCGCTCAACGCCGAGTTCGATCGGACGGACACGACAAACCGGAAAGTCACCGCCGCCTTCGCCGCCTCGGACAAGGCTGTCGCCGATCTCACGGCCAAGCTGACGCAGCAGCAATTGACCCTCGCGAAGTCCGAAGGTCTGCTGCAGAAGGCCGGCGTCGATACGACGAACCTGGCGGCAGCGAATGTCAGGCTGCAGGAAAGCTCTGCCGCTGCGGCGGCGTCCATCACGAAGGTTGCCGCGGGCGCGTCTGCCGTCGAGGCATCGAACAAGCGCGTCGGTGAAAGCTACGATGGTGTCGCGGAGAAGATCGAGCGCCTCAAAGCACTGGCCGAGGGCATCGTCGTTTTCCTAGGTCTGGAGAAGATCGGCGAGGGTCTGAAGTCCATCGTCGAGGAAGGCGAGAAGTTCGACGACCTACAAAAGCAGTTCGCGACTGCGTTCGGCGGACTCGAAGAGGGCGCGGAGGCCCTGGAAAAGGTTCGCGACTTCGCCAAGACCGTTCCACAACCGTTCGAAGATATCGCCGCGGCGGCAATCCGCCTGAAGCGCGCGGGCTTCGATCCGCTCGACGGGACCCTGCAGGCGCTGGTCGACAACAACAACGCGCTCAACGGATCGCAGGAAGATCTGCTCGCCACGATCGAGGCGCTCGGCAAGGCGAACGTCAAAGGCGCCGTCAACATCAAGTCGCTGGTCTCCCTGACCGAGCAGGGTATTCCGGTGTTCGATCTGCTCGGGACCGCGCTTGGCGTCTCGGCCGACCGCGTGCGCGAACTCGCGAACTCCGGCCAGCTTGGACAGAACTCGATCAAGCTGCTCATCGACCAGCTCGGCAAGCTCCGCGCGGGCGCAGCTGCCTCCGAACTCGGCGACACCGATTCACAGCTCACCAAGCTCAAGGACACGGCGCACGAGTTCCTTGAGACGATCGCATCGTCTGGCGCACTTCAGGTCTTCCGCGACGAGCTGAAGAACCTCAACGATGAGGTGGACGATGCAGCGAAGTCCGGCAAGCTGAAGCAGCTCGCGCAGTCGATCTCTGACGGGATCGTTGCCACCGCCGGCGCCATCAAAACGACGGTCGGATTCGTCTTCGACTATTCCGGTGCGCTGCTCGAACTCGGCAAGACCTACCTCACCATCAAGGGCATCAACATCGCGGGGTCGTTACTCGAATCCGCGTCCGCACTTGGCGTCACGGCTAAGGCATCGATCGCCGCCGCCGCGGAGGCTGGCACAACAGTGGGCGTCTTCGGAAAGCTCTCAGCTGCGGCGAAAGCGATTCCAGCCAAGATCGGCATCGTGGTCGCCGCCGCCGGTGTCGAGTTCACGCTGACCCAGCTGGCGAAGCTCGTTGCCGCTCGCCAAGACGAAGTCGGCGCCGAACGCGAACTCAAGGACGCGGAGTCCGATCGAACCGAGACCCTCGCAAAGCTCGCCGACCGGATCGCCACCGTCAAAGCGCAATACCAGCAATATGCGGACGTCGCGTTGCAGTCCGGCGCCGAGCTGAAGACGCAGAGCGCCGACCAGCTCAAGGCGTACGAAGACCAGCTTGCCGGCGCGCAGAAGTTCTACCAGGCGCTCATCGTGCAAGCTCGTCTGGCGAACGACGCCGCCGGTCTGCAGGACGCCAAGGCAAAGCTCGCGGGCGTGACGGCAGAGATTGCCGCGGTCAATGCGCAACTGGCGCTCACGAAGGAACTAGGCGGCGCTGCGGCGAACGGCCTAAGTGCCGGGGCGGCGGCGCTTGTGGCCAAGTTGACCGAAGTGAAGGACGACGCCAAGGCGCTCGGCGAGTTCGTGCAGAAGGCGTTCGAAGGCTTCGACCTCAGCAAGGACATCGTACAGGTCGGTGACTTCGCGCTTGCGATCGATGCCGTCGCGGCAAAGGGCGGCAAAGCCGCCACGACGATCGACTCGACGCTGCTCGAATCGCTCAAGAAGCTGTCCGGTGCAGACCTGCTCAAGTTCCAGTCGTCCGCGATCGCCGCGATTGATTCGGTGGGCGCCAGCGGCGAGAAGACCAGCGAGACCCTCAAGGCAACGCTGGAAGCTGCGCTTGACCGCCTGGGCGTCAAGGCATCCGACACCGGGCAGAAGATCACCAAGGCCGGTGCCGACGAGATCGCGGCGTTCACTGCAGTGGCCGAGAATGCGCAAGCGTCGTCCAAGACCATCGTTGCGGCCTTCGATGCGGCATTGATAGGCGCCAAGACGATCGATGAAGCCAAGGCGCTGGGAGCGGCCCTGAAGGCCGCTGGCGACACCGGCAAGGTCAGCCTGCAGGATATGGCCATCGCCGGCCGCGACCTCGACGAACGCCTCCGTTCGATCACGGCGGCACTCTCGCCGCTGCAGAGCCAGTTCGATTTGCTCGGCATCAAAAGTCAGGCTCAACTCAATGCGACGCGGGACAACGCCAAGGAGGCGTTCGACGCGATCGTTGAAGGGGCACGCAACGGAACGGCCGCGCAAGAGGACGTCGTCCGCGCCTTCGTTGCCTATGCGAATGCTGCTCACGAAGCCGGGGCTGCCAGCAGTCAATCGACGAAGGAGCAGATCGACGATCAGTTGGAACTGCTCGCCACGATCAGCGGTATCCCGGATGCGTTCGTTCGCGCTGGCGACGAAGGCAAGAAGGCTGGCGACAAGACGAGCGAGGCGTTCGGCGAAGCGAAAGACAAGATCGACGAGGCGAAGGACTCGGCGGACGAGTTCGGCGACGCTGCGAAGAAGGCCCACGACACCGCCGGCCAAGCCGCGACCGCTTCGGGCGCGGCGTTCGGCGCGGTCATCTCGCTGACTGCACAACAGACGGCGGCAATGAACCAGCTCAACGAAGCGCTCAGTCGCGGCGTTACATATCAGACTCTCGATCTCAATACGGCCAAGAACGTCCTTGAGCAGATCGGGCCGCTCATCGGCGCAGGCGCACAGGTTTTACAGCAGCGTCTGGACGACCTCAACGCAGCCGCCTTGCGCGCTGAGGAGTCGGCGCAGCGGATGGCGGACGAGGCCAATTCGATCCAAGACCAGATCGACCAGCTCACCGGCAACGACACCGATATCGAGGACCGTCGGCACGAGAACGCGCTGAAGAACATCGAGGAAGAAGCGGAAGAGAACGGCACGCTCAACACGGCCGAGTACAACCGGTTGGTTCAGCTGGAGAACCAGCTTCACGATCTGAAGATGGCGAACATCCGCAAGGAGCAGCAAGCGAACGGTACGGCGCCACAGTCTGGCGAAGGCAGCGGACGCGCGCCCCAGAACGGCGACAACGCACCCTCTCGGGGCCCGACGAATGGTGACAACGGCGGCAGGCAGCCGAGCCAGCCGCAGAACACACCAAGCGCGCAGCCCGCACCCAACATCACAGTCACGGTGCAGGGCTCGATCATCGGAACCGATCCGAACAAGTTGGGCGAGCAGCTAGCGCGGCTCGTCAAACCTCAGCTCGATCGGATTTCGGCGAACCGGTTCTGACCATGCCCACGACGAATGTCATCTCCTTCTTCGATGCTGGTCGGCGCCACCTCGCCAAGCAGATCGCCTCAATCGAGGCCGAACTTGAGCTTGGGCTGCTGACCATGAAGGTGATGGCTCGCCTGCGAACGTTTCCCGAGATGGACCGTTGCACCATGTCGAGCAGCGAACTCTACAGGTTCGTCCACTCCCAGCTCCGGGCCAAGCTGATCATCGAGAAGAATCGAAAGCAGGCATCAGAGACAAAGTCGACGTGAGCTACGTCACGAGCTATTCGAGTACGGAAGGGCAACCGTACCCACTTTCTCGCCCGGAAAGACAGGCCGGACCCCTTTGCCGGACGTCGTCTCCGCGCGATACTCGGCGCGCGCATGGCGTTGGGGGAATGATGAAATACGCTCGTCCCGAATACACAAAAGGCGCGGTCAACCGAGCAGGCGAAACGCTAAGGGACGGCGCCCCGTCACGCGAAGCGCTTGATGAGGCCCTGAAGGTCATCAACAACTGGCGAGCTTCGCACAGCTTTCCCCTTCAAATCATCAAGATGATGCTGAAGAAGCGCGCACGTGTGGCGGATCAAACGGCCACAGTCTCTCAGCGACTGAAACGTCTCAGCTCGATAAGAGGCAAGCTCGTCAGAGAGCAAACCAAGTCGATGAAGCTTGCGCGCATGCAGGACATCGGCGGATGCCGCGCCGTGGTCTCAGACATCGCGGCGCTCGATAGGCTGGCGTTGGCGTTTCGAAAAGGATTTGCCAAGAATCCCGGCGGCCGCCATGAACTTGTCGGAGCGATTGACGATCACGTGTTGTCGCCAAAGCCCGATGGATATCGGGGAATCCACTACCCGTTGAGGTACGCGGGTAAGTCCAAGGAGCGACAGATCTACAATGGCCACCGCATTGAGGTGCAGATTCGTACGCGCTGGCAACATGCATGGGCGACCGCTGTTGAGACAGTCGACACGCTGACTCACCAGCGACTGAAGTTTGCGTTGAACTCGAACGTCGGGGATGAGAACTGGAAGCGGTTTTTCGCACTGATGGGCAGCGTGCTAGCCATTCGAGAAGACAAACCACTCGTGCCCGGCACGCCACAAGATCGCTCGGAACTTGTTGACGAGTTGCGTGAAATGGCAATTGTTACCGGCGTCGAGCAGGTCCTTGGCGGCCTTCAAACCGTGGTTGAAGTCTCCACAGACTCAGCGATGGAGGATTCGCACGAATACCTTCTGATTTTGAACTCGGAAACGAAGAAGGTCGAGATCCATGCGTACGCCGAAGATGATCTTGACCTTATCCAGCAAGAGTATCTTCGCATTGAAAGGGAAGACGATCCGAACGTGCAGGTTGTGCAGGTCTCGGTTGACGATTTGAAGGCGCTCAAGCTCGCTTTTCCGAACTACTACCTTGATACGACAATCTTCTTAGGTGCGCTTCGCGCGGAGATCGAGTGATCAGGCGTCACCGTCATGCCGCAACCTTTCGTAACCCCGCCGCCACGATTCTCAACAGAGCCCGCAGCGCTGACAATTGTTCACTGTCACACGGCGGTTTCCCGCCACACGTGGAGCTATCCTTCGATCGCCCCCGAGGCCGGCCGCCTCAAGCCGTTTGGCGACGGTTCCCCTGTGTCGGCTGACGGGGCGACTCTATGTAGCCAGCGCGACCTCAGCGGGTATCTCGCCGCCCATCTCGCAGGTTGCGTGACCACATTCGCAGGGTAGCTCGCGTCCGATTGCCGCTTGCTCTTCGCATTGCGGAGAACAGAACAGGTCTCCGGCCTCGATCACGCATGTACACGGGCCGTGCTCGCACTTGTGCTTGTTGACGTCCATCGCCGTTCCTCGCTCAGTTGATTGGGTCTACCTCGGCGATCCAGAACGTCGCATGACCGTGCTCCCATCGCGTTCTCCTTCCGTGAGACTTCGATCCGTAGCATCCGCCTCCCCACACAAGGAGGTCACCATGGCTACGAGGCGCTTCAAGTCCGCGACGATGAAGTTCGGCGTTCCCCTCTCGGTTCCGGGGTCGCGCTACGTTGAGCGGTGCTACGGCAAGCACGGGAAGGGTTACGCACGGACACCGCCGCGCTACTCCGCGATCGAGCTGGTGCTCATCAACGAGGACCGCCAGCCCTAGAATGTACCTGGGCGCCACCAAGACATGCATGAGTACGTGACCAATGCCATCGGCATGAACAGCGGCTGGCGCATCCTGGGGTGGCGCATGGCGGACGGATCGATGCCGCTCGGCGACTATGATGAGGTCGATCCTGAGCTTGCGCAGATCCAGATCGACTATCTGCCATCCCCGAACCCGATAGGGTCAGTGTGGCTGTGGGAGCCACAGGGACGTTCTCCTGAGCTTCCGATACGGCAGCATATGTAAGGTTTTGCAAATGGCGCCTTCCAGGCGGCCACCGTTTTTGTAGTCGACAGCGCTTGTGCAATCATTGGCCGCCTGGGGACTCAACTTAGCTCTCTTAAGGACTCACGGGATGAGTGTCAAAATTGCAGGTAGGAAGTCGCTACTGGTCGCCCTTATCGCAGCTGCGCTGCTGCCAGCTGCCGCTATGGCATCGAGCAAAGCGGATCAAGTTCTGTCGCAATCTGGCAAGACGGTAGTTGCGCGCAACGGAAAAATTGTCGTCACTGCTTTTGGTTCGTCGGCTACGGATTCGTCGATCATCAAGGAAGCTGTTCAGCGGTTCGCCGCAACCGCGCCTAATGCCGGGATACGGACTCTACTAGTTCATAACAGCGACAGCTCAGTCGTGGCGACAGCGGAAAGATGGAGCGATGGCGACGAGACTGTTGAATCCGGGCCTACCGGTCCAGCCCCCGGAACACCGCCGCCTCCGGCGTCGGGAACGGTGCCGCCGAGCGTGGGTAATGTGAACTACACCACACATTTGAATGGCTACACGAGAGATACGACGTATACGCGAGATGTGACGCCAGATCCCAATTCTGACGGTGGTTTCGATGATGGCGCCTGGTATGTAACAAAGGATGATTTGGAGTTCACGGGCGGCGGCGGCAACGGTCCATGTAAACCTGATGCGCCGGCTAACTGTCCCGCACCGGACGGCGTTTCGCCGAGTAACTGAGATCGATCGGGTAGGAAACTCTGTCGCTATCCAAGGCCTGCAGCATTGCAGGCCTTTTACTTTTGTGGTTCGGGCAACCTCGCCGCGCTCTACGCGATCTTCGACGACAAGCGGCATCCGTACTACGAGCACAGGTTGGCGGCTTAGGCATCGAGCCCAGCGGCCTTGAGCTACTTGCTGACGCCGTCGCGCGCTCGGCATTCAGTGCAGCATCCCCTATCGACGAGAGGACTTCGGGTTGAGTAGCGCGGGCAGAGCGTAGACGAATGCTCCGATGTCTAAACCTGCCAATTCAGCGACACTCTCGGAAATCGGCTCGTTGCATTGGATATCCTGTCTGTTTGAGCAACGAATTCGTCGCGACCAACGCGATTGATCTATGGCGCGTACGTTACTGAAGCCGTTGACTCTGCTGCTACGACTGGACGCGTCTACCCCGAGCTCACTTGATAACCCGCCGCTTTCAGATCTTTGATGATCCCATAGGCAACCTCTTCGATGCTGCTGACGAAGCGTTTGTAGATCAATCCTTGAATGTCACTCGGCAGACTTACCTCCCCGGTGTACAAGCAACAAACACGCTTGCGACCCAAGCGGCCGACGAAATATCCGAACTCGAAAATAACATTGGGACGCGCACGCAATTCGACCCTCCGCTGTGCCTCTGGTAGTTTCTCTTCAGATGCTAGATACGCGCATTCGTCCGGAGTGAGGAGCACAAACACATACCCAACGTCTGCATGCTTTTCGAACTTCTCAATGATTGTTAGGCCCTCATCCGCCTGCCGGTGCAGAACAATCGGATCGAGTCCAATCTCCCTCAAGAAGACCTCTAGGTTGGCTTTTGCGGCGTCGTCGCGACCATGCACCACAAAGACCTTATTCGATTTATCAACGGCCCTAGCGTCCTTTGCAGGCTCCACAACCGAGACGTTCGAATCATCAGCGAAAAGCTCTAGGCGTTCGACGATCGAGTCCAACCGATGAATCCTGGCCTGCACTTCTTCGAAATGCTCGGTCACCTTCTCGGAGAAACTCGGGGGAGTTCGCCCAATCACGAAAGCACCGACCCATCCTGAATATTCAATCGCGAGTTCGTCTGTGCCGAAGAGTCGCTTCAACAGTTCGATATTGAAGGAATCCCACTTTTCGTAGTCACGCTGCGCGTCTTCGAGCTCCGGGAGCGACCCGGGTCGAATTGCCATGAGGCTTTGACCCTTGGCTATCCGATCGGCGAGCTTAGTTCGAGCACCATCAAGACTTGAGGTCAATCGGGCAGGAACGCGCTCCGGGCGCGCCGTAGTCTTTCTCGTAGCCATGCGGCGTCGGTCTCCCAAGCAAGAGTACAGATTGGGACAATTCTGGGACAACGGCACCAACAATGCACGGCCCGAAATGTGAAACGCGGGCGTAGGCGCGTGCCGCGCCTTCACCACGTCAATTCTAGACGCGCGATATTTGTCCGCTGCTCGTTACACCAAACGAGCTCGGCCGGCCGATGGATCGCCCCCGCGACCGGGACCAGCCTGTTAAGCGCGATTGCGAAGTAAAGGCGCCGAAATAGAATTCTTGCACCAATGACCTCATTTGCGTCGTTCACCGCACACTGGGTCGAAAAGTTCGGCATCATAGGGAGCCGAAGCAACTCGGGTATCGCGTAGAGCCCTCCCACATCATCGATGGGCTCGATGCCGAACAGTGCGCGAAGTAGGTGACCTTTACGATCAGCAATCACATCGGACGGAGGCGGTCGCTCCTGTGTCGATCGAAATGATCGGCTGTAGGTGAAGCCAAGCGCGAGCTTCAGTAGAGCGCGCTCTAGAAGTGGTCCGTCCATGGTTCCTTCGATGCCGGTGCCGGCTTCGCGCTCTTCTCCGAACCACTCATGGACAGCCTCCGCGAACTCCTGCATTTCCGCAAGAGCCTCGTCTAAGGGCGACAGGTGATTGTTGTGTGCTTGGCAAAGAATTCGACTCTGCAGCGATCCGATTCCTACGGAGCGCACCTCGCCCTCAGGAAGCCACGCGATACCGCGAACATGTGGCGCATCCGAGAACACACGAATCAACGCCTCGGAGAGGTAATGCTCGCGCGACATTCCGCCCGCGCAATCGCCCAGCGATTCTGCGAAGCATGGCACTGCGGCATCTCCTGAATTGCACTTACTGCGCACTTACGAAAAAGCCGGCACGAGGCCGGCTTGTCGTAAACCACTGATTTAGTGGTGGGCGGTACAGGGATCGAACCTGTGACCCCTACCATGTCAAGGTAGTGCTCTACCGCTGAGCTAACCGCCCCTTTGCGTTTGCCGAAAGGATGCCGGAACTGCGGTCCTGGCACCCGTCCGATGGCCTCGCGGCCACTCAAGGGGCGCGCAAGGTAGCACAGCGTCCGCGAGGCGACAACCGATCTTTGCGACCGGAGCGCCGGATCGATGCGCCTCAGCCGATCCGCGCGGTCGCGGCTTCGCGGATGCGGCGCCAATAGTTGAGCAGCCGCCCCGGCATCGTGGCCGGCTCCGCGCGCGCCGGCTCGACTTCGTGGCGCCGCAGCAGGTTCGCGCTGGTGCGCAGCTCGGCGTGGCGCTCCAGGGCGGCGATCAGGCCGCGGCGCAGCAGCTCGCGCACCGGCGGCTGCAGCAGGAAGCGGAAGATCTGGCCCTCGTTGATCAGCCCGATCACGAGGCGGCTGTCGCGCAACGGCGAAATCACGATCGCAAGCGTCGCCGGACGCAGGCGCTTGAGCTGCTTGAGCGCGTCGGCGACGTCGCCGCCGGCGCTGGAAAGGTGCGCCACGACGACGGCGACGTCGTGTTCGGCGAGCAGGTCCAGCGCACCTTCGAGGTCGCGCGCATGATCGACGTGCACGGCGTCCGGCAGCAGTTCGCGTACCTGCGCCGCAATGGCGGCGGCTTCGTCGAGGACGACGACGCGGGCGGCGATCGCCAGCGCGGCGACAGGCGGCGCGGCGACGATCGGCGCTCTCCTGGCGGCCTCTGCGCGTTCCGCGGCGGCCGCGAAATCGCGCACCGCGACGCGCGCGGCCTGGTCGACGACGTCGAGCAGGTAGGGGCCGTTCCAGGGCTTCTCGACGAAACGGTAGATTTCGCCTTCGTTGACCGACGCGGTGACGGCGTCCATGTCGGCGTAGCCTGTCAGCAGCACGCGCATCGTCGCCGGCGAATGTTCGGCGACCGCGCGCAGCACCTCGACGCCGCTGACGCCCGGCATGCGCTGGTCGCTGACGACGACGTGGACCGGCCGCTGCCGTACCCAGTCGATCGCCTCGCGGCCCGAGGTGGTGGTGAGGATTTCGCAGCGCCCGCGGAACAGCATGCGCAGCGACCGCAGGATGCGTTCTTCGTCGTCGACGAACAGCACGCTCGGCAAGGCGACGGTCATTACGGCGCTCCGCGCGCGGCGACCGGCAGCACGACCAGGAAGCGCGTGCCGACGCCTGGCTTCGAGGTCGCGCGGATCACGCCGCCGTGCTGCTCGACGATCTGGTGCGAGATCGCCAGGCCCATGCCGGTACCCTGCCCGATCGGCTTGGTCGTGAAGAACGGGTCGAAGATGCGCGCGAGGTTCTCCGCAGCGATGCCCTTGCCGTTGTCCTCGACCAGCACCAGCACGCGGCGGTCGAGCGCCTGCGTGCGCACGACGATGCGGCCGCGGTCGTGCTCGATCGCCTGGATCGCGTTGCTGAGCAGGTTCAGCAGCACCTGGTTGATCTGCGCCGGCGCGCATTCCACGTCCGGCAGTTCGCCGGGCTCGTTCACCACGACGACCTCGCGTTTGCGCAGCAGGTGCTGCACGATCTTCAGCGCGCTCTCGACGAGCTTGTTGATGTCGGCCTTCTGCATGCCGGCCTGGTCGAGCCGGCTGAAGTCCTTCAAGTTGACCACGAGGTCGCCGATCTGGCCGACGCCGTGCACGGTGTCGTCGAGCAGGCCGCACAGGTCCTCCAGCGCGGCAGAGTCGATGCTCGTGCGCAATTGTTCGATCTCGGCCAGGCGCCCCTCGATATCCGCGCCGGGCTCGCTCTCGCCGGTCAGCGCCGCGATCACCGCCTCCTGCGCGGCGACCAGCCGCGTCGCCTCGCCGAGCGCGCCGCGCGTCATCTCGACGTTGTTGCGCACGTAGCCGAGCGGCGTGTTGATCTCGTGCACGAGGCC
>Ga0105237_10001052_pt1 | contig 37056 bp, 33 predicted proteins | sample KBSC24metaG_FD_81520 | JGI IMG/M metagenome (GOLD analysis project Ga0105237, IMG submission 81520) | Corn rhizosphere microbial communities from Kellogg Biological Station, Michigan, USA - KBS C2-4 metaG | ecosystem: Host-associated > Plants > Roots > Rhizosphere > Soil | place: Michigan, USA...
CGAGACGCTGATCGTCGCCGCTGACGTTCGCGACCGGCGCGTCGTCACGCGCGGATGGGGAAAAACATCATCGCGGTACGTGCTCGACGTCGTGAGCGAGCTGGGCGAGCTTCCGCTCGCGGGCATCATGGTCACGGCGGTCCACAAAGAAGGGCAGATGCTCGGCACGGATCTCCCGCTCATGGAAGATGTGGTGGAAGCGAGTGCGTTCCCCGTCTATGCGAGCGGTGGTGTGGCGACGTTGGGTGACTTACGGGCGTTGGACGACCGCGGCGTCGCTGCGGTGATCATCGGTATGGCGTTATATACGGGTGCGATCGACGCACGCGCAGTGGCAGACGAATTTTCGGAATAAGGAGAAACGAACATGGCGCTCATTGAACGGATGACCCGCGAAACCAACATTCGGCTGGAGCTACAGCCGGGTACCGGCCAAACAGAAATCACAACGGGCATTTCCTTTCTCGATCACATGCTGGTCACGTTTGCACAATACTCCAACCTCGACATCACGCTTGGCGCGACCGGAGATCTCAGACACCACACCATCGAAGACGTCGCGATCGCGCTTGGGATGGGGATCAAGCAGATCGTGCCGGCCACAGCGGCACGGTATAGTAGCCGAGTGATCCCCATGGACGACGCGGTTGTGCAGGTGTGCGTCGACCTCGGTGGCCGACCGTATTACAAAGGACCGCTGCCGAGTAAGCTGTACGATCACTGGATGCGCTCGTTCGCGGACAATGCCAAGGCGACGGTGCACGTGATGGTACTTCGCGGCACGGACCGGCACCACATCGTGGAGGCGGCATTCAAGGCACTCGGCCTGGCCATCCGCGACGCACTACAGGACTCCGGTGCGGTGTTCAGCACCAAGGGGAGCGTCAAGCTCGGAATCGACGCATGCTGACACGGCGGTTGATTGTCTGTTTGGATGTCAAAGGGAACCGGGTCGTCAAAGGAACGCAGTTTGTCGGACTGCGCGACGTTGGCGATCCGGTAGAGCTCGCCGAGCGTTACGAGCGAGAAGGGGCGGATGAGATTGTCTTTCTGGACATTTCGGCAAGCGCCGAGGAACGCAGCACGCTGCTCGAGGTAGCACGGCGGACGGCGGAACGACTCTTTATTCCGCTCACGATCGGTGGCGGTGTGCGCACCGCCACCGATGTCGCCTTGGCGCTCCGCTCCGGAGCCGACAAAGTGAGCATCAACTCCGCCGCGGTGCAACGTCCGGAGCTACTCACCGAAGCGTCGGCGCGATTCGGCGCGCAATGCGTGGTGGCGAGTATCGATGCTAAGGAGGTAGATGGCATATGGCGCGTCTTCACACACGGCGGACGCACGCCAACGACGTTGGATGCGATCACGTGGGCCAAGGAGTGCGTGGCACGTGGTGCTGGAGAGATTCTCCTCACCAGCATTGACCGCGATGGCGCGCGAACGGGGTATAATCTTCCACTCACGCAGGCCGTGGCCGACGCGGTTGCGGTCCCTGTCATTGCGTCCGGAGGCGCGGGGAACGCCGAGCACGTCGTAGACGCCATTCAGCGGGGGCATGCGGACGCGGCGCTCGTGGCGGGAATTCTCCACGATGGGGTGACGACGGTTGCGGCACTCAAACAGTGCATGCGCGACGCGCGCCTCCTCGTGCGGGAGGCCGCATGAGCTCATATTTGCACGCCGTCGCCGAGGTCGCCAAGCTGGCCGGTGATTTCGCATTATCGCACTATGGCAAAGCGCTGTCGATCGACGTGAAGGGCGATGGATCGCCTGTCACGATCGCGGACCGTGGCGCCGAAGAACGTGCTCGTGCCTGGATCGAACGTCAATTTCCTGACGACGGAATTTTGGGAGAGGAGTTTGGCAGCGTCCGTCCCAACGCCGCGCGACGGTGGATCGTCGACCCCATCGACGGGACCAAGAGCTTCGTGCGGACCGTCCCGTTGTGGGGAACGTTGGTGGCGGTCACCGAGGGGGAGCGGGTCATTGCCGGATGCGCATATTTTCCGGCTGTGAATGAGCTGGCGGTCGCAGCGGAAAACGAGGGGTGCTACTGCAACGGAACACGCAGCCATGTATCCGCGGTAAACGCGCTGCGCGACGCGACAGCTCTTACGACGGACGATCGGTTTCCCGGACGCCCGAGCCGGCAGGATGCGTGGCAGCGGCTAGTGTCGCGCGCGCCAATCGCGCGAACCTGGGGCGACTGCTATGGCTATCTCCTGGTCGCTACGGGGCGCGCCGAGGTAATGGTCGATGACATGGTTTCACCATGGGACGCGGCGGCACTGTATCCCATTATCACCGAAGCTGGCGGGGTATTCACCGATTGGCGCGGTAACGCCACTGCGTTTGGCGGCGACGTAATCGCAACCAATGGACTCGTCACACGAGAAGTGCACGATATTCTAGGAGAGCGCGAATGAGCGCCACCGCGACCACGGCTCGACCATCCGAGCCAAACTTCGACAAAAACGACGGTCTGATTACCGCCGTGGCACAAGATGCCGTTTCCGGCGCGGTGCTGATGGTGGCGCACATGGATCGTGAAGCGTACGAAAAAACGCGCGAAACAGGGGAGGCGCACTATCGTTCCCGCACGCGCGGCCTGTGGCACAAAGGCGCCACGAGCGGGAACGTGCAACACGTCCGCTCCATGCAACTGGATTGTGACGGTGACACGGTATTGCTCCGCGTGGTGCCGGCAGGTCCGGCGTGCCACACAGGCGACGAAACCTGCTTCGGATCCGCGTGGAGCGTTGGCGATGTAATTAGTACGCTGGCGAGCGTTATCGCATCGCGCGCGAATGCGAATGGGCAGGGAAACGCGGGCGTCAGCGATTCAAGCAATGCCACAACGACGGAACCACGTCCGTCATACACTCAAAAATTGCTACAGAATCGAAATCTGCGTCTCAAAAAACTGGGAGAAGAGGCGTCGGAGCTCGTCCTTGCGCTCGCCGATAACGATCGCGTTCGGGCGACGGAAGAAGGAGCGGACGTACTCTATCACACGCTTGTTGCACTTGCCGCAAACGGTGTCACGTTGACCGATGTCCGTCAAGCGCTTTTTGACCGGATGGCACACGAAGGATAAGCCGGAAACCGACCGCACGACAAAAATACCACAGGGGTGGCGAGCCCAGTCCGCTCGCCACCCCTGTGTCACCTTAAACCTGTTGTGATACGGTATTGACGCAGTTTTTAGAACGACGTGAGCAGCGTCTGATCGACCTTGGATGGGTCACCGACATACACGAACTTGATATTGCGGAAATACTTTTGGGCGACACGACGCACGGCGTCTGGCGTGACGTTCCGCAGCTCTTCCACAAACGCCGATGCCCGACGGTAATCGCCCTGATACAGCTGCGCCCGTGCAAGAAAATCCGCCTGCGACGCGTTGGTCTCGTTGTCCATGAAATAGTCGGTGAGAAACTCCAGTTCGAGTCGTTTGAGTCCCAATGCGGTCAACGTCTCTTGCTGGAGCTCGCTCACGAAGTATTTCATCAACCGCAACGTGGTATCAGGCGCCACGGTGGTTACATACAGACCACCCGCCGTGGCCGCATGATCCAGAAATGGCGAATGCACATCGTACGTGAGATTCTGCCGAGAGCGGATCTCACCGAACATACGCCCCGTGATGACGGTCGTGGCCACACGAAGCGCCTGATAATCGGACGACGACGCGAGTGGTCCGCCGAAATAGCCAAGGATGTAGTTGGTGGGGAGCTGCCGCTGTACAATGACGGGCCCGCCCGGCGTGGTAGGGAGGGGCGGTGGAAGCGTCCATTTGTACGTCCCCTGCGGAAGCTTGGCCAGCGTGGCTCGTACCAGCGACGTCGCGTGCGCCTGCGTCACGTCGCCCACGATGACCAGCAACATACGCGATTTGACAAACTGTGTCCGGTGATACGCTCGGAGAGCTGACCCGGTAATCTTGCCCAACGACGCGACCGTCCCGGTGACCGAGAGACTGTACGGATGCCCAGCGAACGCGACACTGTCAGCCAACGTCGCCAGCAGCACGTCGGGGTCGTCTCCCTGTTGCCGCGCCGCCGACATGAACTGCCCGCGAATGAGCTCGATGTCCGCCGAATCCAGCGTCGGAGACATCACCCGATCCGCGAAAATGGCCCAGGTGGAGTCGAGCACCTGCGTGGTGGTCCTGAACCCGGTCATGGTCCAGTCCGTATTGGGGGCAACCACGTAATCGCTCCCCAACAAGGACACCTTTTTCCGCATGACGGACTTAGCGTAATGCTTCGTCCCTCGCTCGGCCACGTTGAGGAGCAGCGGTTCGATCCCCGCGTTGGCCGCGGTAATTTGCCGAGCTCCACCAAGAAGATAAAGATTGGCCGCTACAACGTTGCTCGCGTTGTTCCGCTTGAGGATGACCGTGAGCCCGTCCACCGAAAAGCTCGTGGTGAGCGTATCCAACCGATGGATGGCTACGGTCGCCGAGTTCGCCGGTCCGATGTGGATCTCTCGCGGAATTCGGCGCGGCGTCTGCGCACCAAGTGTCGTATCCACAAATGTCGCGCTCCCTAGCACCACACCACCCACGAGCAGGGTGATAGCACCGACGCGAGAGCTCCACCACGTCCGCGCCCTCACTTGATGGCCTCCTTCAATTCGTCCGCCGTAATTTTTACCTGCTCCAACGCATTCTGCGGGAGCACTACGCCAATCACATGCGACTTGCCCACGATGTATTTGTTGGCATACATACGCAAATCATCCACCGACTGCTTGGCCATGTTGTCGACGTAGCCCATGTAGTATTCCAGACTCGCCACGCTCCACCAGAACCCCAATGTGTGCGCGAAGTCCGACGCCTTTTCGCGTCCGAATGCTGAAGTCACCGCTCGGTGCGCCTGCGTTGCCTTGAGACCATCTGGATCATAATACCCAGGATCGTTAAACCGCGAGATCTCCGCATTGAGCGCCGCGAGCGCTTGTCGCAACCGATCCGGACTGGTTTGGCCACTGATCGTGATAGGACCGGTATGATTGAGCGTGTAGTAATTCACCAACACGCCGTCCCACAACCCTGAATCCACCAAGTGCTGCTGAAACAACGACTGAGGATCGTTGAGCAAGTCCGAAAACACATCCGCCGCGTAGGTAGATTTGGGATCTTTCCCTACGCTTGGCCCCTGCCACTGCACCAACACCGTCACGGCGTTCACCGGCGCCTGCGAAATGACCGCATCGTTAGCGGTCAGCGCCGGAATATCTGGAATCGGATCGGCCACGAACGGATCTTCTCCGCGCGGCCATGTCCCCAATTCACGCTCGGCCAGCTGAAACACGCTGTCCGGTTTGACATCCCCCGCCACAATCAACACGGAGTTGTTGGGGATGTAGTACTTGTGCTGGATGTACCGCATTTTTTCGGGCGTCGTAGTCGCCACCACCGTGCGGTCGCCAATAATATTTTTGCGCGAATAGTTCCCAGGATACAGCTTTTCGTCCATCTCCCGCTGCAGCTGGAAAAATGGGCTCGATTCGTTCCGGTCGTATTCCCCAATCACCACCTGCCGCTCCACCGACAGTTCCGACTCCAAAAAGAGCGGCGCCCGCAACGCCGGCGCGATCCATTGCAGCGCACCACGCAACGAGTCCGTGGGAACGGTGAGATAGTAACTCACTGTCTCTTCCTGGGTCGTCCCATTGAACACGGCCCCAAGCTGTGCGGCACGGTCCAAGTAGAGCTCGCTCCGCGGATACACCACGTTGGAGCGAAAAAACATATGCTCGTACATGTGCGCTAGCCCCGCATACTCCGGTGTTTGCGTGAATGAGCCGTTCCGGACATTCACCTCGACCGTGGCAATGGGGACGCCATGATTCTCCACGACGATGACCTCCAGACCATTCTGAAGGACGCGGCGTTGGATAATTTTCTCCAACTCGGCGCGCTGTCCCGCCGCGCTCCGAGGGTACGCCACCTGAAGTACGAGAACGCCGAGCAGCAGAAGCCCTCGGCGAATGTCAAAGAGATGCATAGCTTATAAAGTACTATGAGTCATACGTCCCCTGCATTGACCCGCCTCGCCAATCGTCTCACCCCGTCACGCCTACGCCGAGACGAGCCGATCGGGCCATATACCACGTTCAAGATCGGGGGACCAGCCGATCTCTTGTACACGGCAAACTCCGCCGATGATCTCGCGGCCGCGGTATTGAGCGCGCGTGACACCGGGGTCCCCTACTTTGTCCTCGGCTTGGGTGCCAACATCCTGGTAGGAGACCTCGGCTTTCGAGGGCTCGTTATCCAGAACCGCGCCACACACACGCACTGGTCCGATACCGGCCGCCTGTGGGCCGAATCAGGGGCCACTGTCGCCGAGCTGATCCCACAGGCCGTCGCACGTGGCTATTCGGGTTTAGAACACTACGTGGGGATCCCAAGCACTGTTGGTGGCGCGGTCTGGCAGAACTTGCACTTTCTGAGCCCGGCCCCAGAGCGCGAGCGAACGACGTTCATCGCGGAGATCGTCCAACAGTGCGAGCTGCTCGATCCCGAAGGGGATCGTGTGATGATGAACCACGACGACATGCGCTTTGGTTATGACACCTCGTTGTTACACGAAGGGAAACACATTGCGCTGGCCGTCACATTCCAACTGACACGCGGCGATATCGGCGCTATGCACCGCATTCTTCAGGAGAATCTCTCTTGGCGTGGCGCCCGCCACCCCTGGCTGGAGTTCCACCCCTCCGCCGGCTCGATCTTCAAGAAAATCGAGGGGGTGGGGGCAGGGCGGCTCATCGATCAATGCGGACTCAAGGGATTCCGCGTGGGTGACGCGCAGATCTCGCATATCCACGCCAACATCATGGTCAACGTGGGCCACGCCACCGCAGCTGATGTTCGTGCGCTCATCGCACATGTCCAGCACACCGTGCAGACGCAGTTGGGGCACCACCTAGAGCCGGAAATCGGTTTTATCGGCGAATTCTGACACAGGGGTGGCCTGGGACTGATCTTTGCCCGATTTGAGGGAGGACCACGTCTGGAGGTATCCATGATACGCAAGCTCAAGAGCGGCGGTTTCCGCATCTACTCTCGGCACGTCGATCCCAAAACCGGGCGTCGAAAAAACCTCGGCACATTCAAGAGTCGCGCGGCCGCCGAACGCCACGAACGGGAAATCCAATACTTCAAACGAGCGGGGTAACCATACAAGAACGACCGTTCGAACAGAACGCACGCTGGGACATCTACACTTTATCGTGCGGACGAGTATCATCAGCGCTATCAAAACGTGGCACCGATCGCGACCGACACATCATGGCCGTCCACAATCAGAAACTGATACAGAATCGATGAAACATTCCCCGGGTTTCTTGGAGTTAGTGAATACGGCACGTGAGCGGGTTCGCGAATTGACCGTCGAGCAGACACAAACGCGGCTCTCGGAAAATCCCAACGCCCTTTTTATTGACGTTCGGGAAGATGCCGAGTGGAACGCCGGCCACGCCGCACGTGCCACGCACCTGGGGAAGGGGATCATCGAGCGCGACATTGAAAAACAGGTTCCCGATAAGTCCACCGAGTTGATTTTGTACTGCGGTGGTGGCTTTCGCTCCATCCTTGCCGCCGATGCGCTGCAACAGATGGGTTACACCAACGTGGCGTCCATGGCGGGCGGGTGGCGCGCCTGGCGTGACGCCAATGCTCCTGTCACTGGCAACTAACTCCTCCCTCTCTCGTGAAGCTCTCTCATCTCCTCGCGGCGATGCCGCTCATGGCTGCCTGCGTGTTGGTCCGCCCCGTAGCCGCACAAAACGCCGATAGCACTGGTCACGCGAAGCCAGCCACATCCGGTAAGTCAGCCACCGCAAAGTCAACCACCAAGCAGCACGGTACCAAAAAGACGACCGCAAAAAAGACAACGTCGTCCAAATCCAAGAGCTCGGGGAATTCGGGGAACAACGTCAATCGCACGGCAGGGACCCCTCCCGCGCCGGCATTCACGGTAACACCGCGCGCCGATGCGCTCCTCCCCAAAAAGCGGATCGTCGTGTATTACGGCAACCCGCTATCCAAGCGGATGGGAGTGTTGGGAGAATATCCCGAACCGGTCATGCTGGCCAAGCTCAAAACCGAGGTCGACGCCTTTGCCAAGGCCGACTCGACGACCCCCATACAGCCGGGTCTCCATCTCATCGTCTCAGTCGCACAAGGCGCGCCGGGGAAAAATGGAATGTATCGCCTGCGCATGACCGATTCATTGATCGAGCATTGGTGTAAACTCGCCGAGAGTAAGGGGTATCTCATGTTTCTCGACGTGCAGGTTGGGAGAAGTACGGTACAGTCCGAGCTGCAGCCACTCATCCCGTATCTCAAGCGACCGTACGTCCATCTGGCGCTCGACCCCGAGTTCGCCATGAAAGGGAACGTTGTCCCTGGGCGAAAGATCGGCACCATGGACGCGAGCGAGATCAACTACGCCATCTCCACGCTGGCCAATTTGGTGAAGAGCAACAAGTTGCCCCCCAAGATCCTCGTGGTGCATCGCTTCACGCAAAAGATGGTCACCAACTATCGCGCCATCAAACCGGTCCCCGAAGTCCAGGTCGTCATGAACATGGATGGCTTTGGAGCGCCATGGCTCAAGCGGGATTCGTACAATGCGTACGAACGGATGCAACCAGTCCAGTTTACCGGGTTCAAGCTGTTCTACAAAAATGACAAGCCCATGCTGACCCGCAAAGAAGTCGTGCAGCTGAGCCCATCGCCGCTGTTCATCACCTTCCAATAGACCAACGCCGGTAAATGAACAGAGGGGGCGGTGTCCTGAGCATGGACACCGCCCCCTCTGTTCACTCCTGCATTAAACCTGCTCTGTCGCTACATTCCACGCCTCGAGCGCGGCATCTAGCGCCCGTTTACGCTCTTCGAGCGTCTTTCCCAACGCCGCCGACTTGGCAGCTCCCTCGGTGGTGGCGTACAGATCGGGATCTTCCAACGCCTTGGTGATCTCTCCGACTTCGCGCTCCAACCGCTCGACACGCGCTTCGGCCTCTTCCACCGCGCGTTTGCGCTGACGGGCCGCGGATCGATCCTGTTCGGTCTGCGCCTCTTGCCGTCGCACTTTCTGCTTTTCATGCACTCGACGCAGTGCTTCTTCTTCCGCTGCGGCAACCCGGGCAGCATGCTCGCGCTCTTCGCTCGCGACTTCCCATTCACCGAAGCCGCCGTCGAAGTCCGTCACGCGCGTCTCGTGTAACACCCAGACTCGGGTCGTTAAGGCCCGAAGCAGCGCCCGATCGTGGCTGACGAGGAGCACCGTCCCTGGATACGCCTCGATCGCATCTTCCAACGCCTCAATCGACTCCACGTCCAGGTGGTTGGTCGGTTCATCGAACACCAACAAATTGGCGCGCGACAACATTATCATCGCCAAGGCAACACGAGCGCGCTCGCCGCCCGACAATGTATTGGCAACACGGAGTGTCTCTTCGCCCGAAAAGCCAAACCGTCCGAGATGTCCGTACACCAGACCACGCTCCCACATGGGTCGCATGTCGCTGATGATATCGTACAATGTTTTGTCAGCTGGAACCTGTGCCAAATCCTGGCGATAGTACGCCACGGTAATCGAGTTGCCAAGTCGGAGCTCACCCGACGCCGGTACGCGCTCACCCATGAGCGTCTTGAGAAACGTCGACTTTCCTGCACCGTTGGGTCCGACGATCCCAATACGGTCACCACGCTTTACCACGCCGGTGAGCTCACGAATAAGCGTGCGCTCCTCGACGGTAATGGTCGCACGCTCTGAGACCACCACCTGATCGCCACCCCGTTCATGCACTTCGAGACGAAGTGACATCGACCCATCTTCACCAAGCGGTGGGCTGAGTCGCGCCACGCGGTCGAGACGTTTGCGACGCCCCTTGGCCTGTTTGGAATTTTGACCGGCGATGTTGCGCCGAATGTAGTCTTCTTCGCTCGCCAGCACCTTGGCCTGCTTGTCAAACGCCCGCTGCTGCGTAAGCCGACGCTCCGTTCGCTGTGCTACGAACTGCTCGTACGTCCCAAGGTACGGCGTGGCGCTGTTCCCTTCGATGTGCAACACGTGATCGACCACCGCGGCCAAAAAGGCGCGGTCGTGGCTGATCAACAAAATGGTTTTGTCGGTGTCGCGGAGATACTCTTCCAACCAGCGCGTGGTATCCAAATCCAGGTGGTTGGTCGGTTCGTCCAACAGCAGAACGTCTGCCGGACTCACGAGCTGGCGTGCCAATCCCACGCGCCCACGCTCACCGCCACTCAGATGCGTCAGTGGCTGCGACCGCGCCACGGTGGGATCAAAGCCCAACCCGTGTAACACCGCGTCCACACGCGGCGCAAAGGTGTACCCCCCTTCACGATCGAACCGCTCCAGATCGCGCGAGTACTTGTCCAAAATCTCTGGTGTTACCCGTTCACCTAGCTCCGCGAGCCGATTGGCCTGTTCGGCCAACGATTGCTCCAGCGCCAACAGTTCGGCGAACGGCCCAGCAGCGGCCTCCCACACTGTCGTGGCGCCCGCGAAATCTCGGTGCTGGTCCAACACTGAGATTTTCATGGACGGCGTGCGCGCAATACTTCCCGTCGTGGGCTGTTGCGCTCCGGTGATGAGCCTGAAAAGTGTCGTCTTACCAGTCCCGTTCCGGCCGACAATCCCCCAGCGATCACCGGCGCCAACGGTGAACGTTACATCTTTCAGCAACGTCGTCGCGCCAAACTCCACGGCCACATTGGCCACTGACAACATCGTCATCGACTCACGCCCCTTCGACCCACGATTTCCACTCCGATTCGGCAAGGCCGATGCTGAGCTTGTGCTGGTGTCGCACTAACGGCTGCTGAAGCAAAAGCGGCTCGTCGGTGAGCATTTGCAACCACCGCTCATCCGAATAGCGCGCATGGTGAAGACCCAGGTCGAGAAACCGACGGCCTTCCCGATCGATCAGTGCGGTCACGCCAAACTTTTGAGCAAACCGTTTGAGCTCGCCCAACGCCGCCGCCCGCTCCATCAGATCGACGAAATGCACTTTCACGCGTCGCTCGGCGAAAAACCGGAGCGCCTTGCGCGTGTCACTGTTCTTTTTCGTTCCGAAAACCTGCACGTCCATGCGATAAATTTAATGGCGTATGCCCATGCGCTCGTATCGCCCCGCGTGGTGGCTCCCCGGACCACACACGCAAACGCTCTGGGGAAAGTTTGGCCGGCGTATCCGCCCAGCCCCTACCCGCATCCAACGCATCGAGACACCCGATGGTGACTTTGTCGAGCTCCATCGCCTCGCGCCACCACCTGGCGCGCCGTCCAACGTCCCACGCATCATCCTGCTCCACGGTCTCGAAGGGACCATTCGATCGCATTACGCGCAGGGACTCCTCGCCGAAGCCGCAACACGCGGCTGGGCTGCCGACCTTCTCCTCTTTCGGTCGTGCGGTGACGAGCTCAACCACGCACGGCGATTTTATCACTCGGGCGAAACGACTGACCTCGCACTGGTCATCGAACATGTGCGACATGAGCACCCGGACAATCAGCTCGCGATCGTCGGAGTTTCCCTGGGCGGCAACGTCACGCTCAAATACTTGGGCGAGCGCGTCACCCAGCTCCCGCCCCAACTCGTGGCTGCCGCCGCGGTCTCAGTTCCGTTCGATTTGGGACGAGGGTCACGTCACATCAGCCAAGGGTTCGCCCGCGTCTACGAACGCCATTTTCTCCGGTCGCTCAAGCAAAAAGTCCGCGACAAGTCGGCTCGCTATCCGGACCTCATCCCACCAGGCGCGCTAGACCAGATCGCCACGCTCTACGACTTCGACGACGCCTTCACCGCCCCCATCCACGGTTTCCGCGACGCCGACCACTATTACACGACATCTAGCTCGATCCACTATCTCGATTCAATTAGTATCGATACGCTACTATTAAGCGCCCAGGATGACCCCTTTCTTCCGAACGACGTGCTCGGTCAGGTCCAGCGGATCGCTGAGACTAATCCGCACCTGCATATCGAATTTCCGGATCGCGGCGGCCACGCGGGCTTTGTAGGCGGCCCCCCGTGGCATCCGGAATACTACCTGGAACGGGGTGTAGGCGAATTTCTTGCCCGACGGTTTGTCTAGTCGTATCGATTCAACACGCCTCGAGCAGGAGTCCCGATGTCACACACTATCCATGGAGTTGCCACAACGCCGCTCACAACGACGCCAGCGGCCTCGCCCGTTACACCATCAGCGCAAATCGCCCGACACGCCGGATTGGCCTTCAGCCTCGCCTTCAGCGTCGCCCTCGGCGCGACCAGCTGCGGCAAGAGCAACGCACAAAGCGATACCAGCCACGCCAACGCCGCCGGTGGAACAACGAACGCCGTGGATCACATGGACCACGGCGCGGTCGCAACAGCGACCGCGAGCGACACGCTCCCATTTGCCGACGATACCGCCCGTCCCGCCGACGCGGCACATGCCCTTGCTCGGCTCAACACGTCGCCGAGGCACGGGCAATACGTCATGATCCCACGGGCATCGGGTGATTCACTCCGGGCGTGGGTCGTATATCCCGAACGGAACACGCAATCCCCTGTGGTCATCGTCGTACACGAAATTTTTGGGATGAGCACCTGGGTCCGCGCCGTCGCTGACCAGCTTGCACAGGCCGGTTATATCGCCATTGCCCCGGATCTCGTGAACTCTCCATCGCTCCCCGGCGGTCCTGACTCGGTCTCCATGCAGGATGGAATCGCGGCGGTCTCCAAGCTCAACCCCAAGCAGGTCATGACCGACCTCGACGCCGCGGCCAAATGGGGGATGGAGCAACCGTCCGCGCTCAAAAAATACGGGATCGTCGGCTTCTGCTGGGGTGGCGGGATCGCATTTCAATACGCCGCGCATGCGCCGGATCTTGCTGCCGCGGTGGTGTACTATGGCCAAGCCGTTGCACCCAAAGATGTTCCACTCGTCCGAGCCGCGGTGTTGGGAAACTACGCTGGAAAGGATGCGCGCGTCGATATGACCATTCCGCCGACCGATTCCGCGTTCAGGGCGCAGAACAAAATTTTCCAATATCATATTTACGAAGGCGCCGGCCATGGCTTCGCCCGCGCACAAACGTTGGAAAACGGCGCCAATCTCAACGCCATTCAAGCGGCGTGGCCCGCGACAATCGGGTGGTTCCGTCACTATCTTGGTAGATAATGCCCTTCCTCACCGCCGAACTGATCTTCTACGCCGTCGTCTCTGGCGTCGGCTTGCTCATCGCCGTCTACGCCATGCTCAATGGCTCGGCGCTCAACAAGCACACCCCATCCCAAATAAAAGCCCCGCCCGCAGCGTTCAATACGCCCGTGGCGGGAATCGCGGCGTTGGCGTTTGGCGTGGTCGGGTACGCGTTCTCCAGATACGGCCATTTTGGTCCAGTGGTCAATCTCATTGCCGCCGTTGTGGCATGCGGTGCGAGTTGGACCGGAATGACCGTGCTGATGGCTCAATGGGCGTATAAAGGATCATTGGTCGACCCGCACGAGGAGCTCGAAGAGCTGCAAGGAACCGTAGCCTCGGTCATTCGTCCCATTACAGACACCGAGCTGGGCGAAATCGAATACTTCTCGCACGGACAACGGCTACACGCTCGCGCTCGAAGCATCGACGGCGCACCTGTAGAATTGGGCACCGAAGTCGTGATCGAAAAAATCACTGACGGCGTCGCCGACGTCGAGCTTTGGTCGGTAGTGGAGCAACGGATTTAGTCGCGCCGAGCGTAATCAATAAGCTGCGCGTCAGAACTTAAATCGAGTCATTAAGACGCACGACAGAGCAATCGCGAGGCCCGCCTAGATGGCCGCCTCGCGATTTCGTTTAAAGACCCGAAACAGATACCAGAGCGACGGAATCAAAATCACTGCTCCACTAGCGAGCGCGACGAGCGTGATTCGCAACGTGATCGTCGGCGCCGCCGCATCCGCGATAGTGAGCCGCCCTGGAATGAGATCCGGGTATTGCGACGCACCCCATCCCCACAAGATACAGCTCACCTGCACCACCGCCGCCACGCGCGCCAGATGCCAGCGACGGCGCCACAACGCCCAGATGGCCAGGACGGCAGCAATCCCCGTTGCGACATGCAGGGGAATGGCCCACGGCGTCGCGGTCAGCGCCTGTCGTAACGCCGGTGCGCTCTGATGCAAAATCCCAAGCGTCCCAAACGCCGTCACGAACATCGCCGCAGCCGTCCACAGTGCACGCCGCCGAAAATCGTCGCGCAGCGCATCAGTATTCGCCTCGATGGTCAGATACACCGCGGCTAAAAAAGCGAATGCCACGAGCGTTAAAAATCCGCATGCGAGCGGGAGCAGCGCGAGCCATGGCGCAACGTATGTATCGTATGCTTCTGTCGTCGCTCCAATTCGCCCTAATGCACCCGACGCAACGGTCCCGACACACACACCAAGAAAAATCGGAGTGAGAATACTCGTGACCGCGAACACCCGTCCCCACCGCTTCGATGATTCGCCGCTCCCCGTATCATACGCACGAAAAGTGAACGCCGACCCGCGTAATACGATTCCAATCAGCAGCAACACCAATGGGATGTGCAAATAGGTCATGAGTGTCACGAACACTGGCGGAAAGCAGGTGAACAGCAACACGATCACGACGATCAACCACACATGGTTGGCTTCCCAGATTGGACCGATCGCATGCGCAATGAGCTCGCGCTGCTCCCGCTTCCGTGGCCCGGTGGCAAAAAAGTCCCACACCCCACCACCGAAATCGGCACCCCCGAGTACGACGTACACGTTGAGCGCTACCATGACACACAGCGCGATCACATTGGGGAGCGTCAGCAAAAAGAGCTCATCCATGCGCCGTTCCGGAAAACACCGGCTGTCCAGTCAGTGTCTCATCGCCCGTCACACCATTCGCATACGGACTCCCACGAATGAGCCGGTACAATAACACCGAGACCACGACGCCGAGAAAGAGGTAGAGCAGCGTGAACGTCAGAAAGGGAACCACTAATGCCGGCATCGGCGTGACCGCTTCCGCTGTTCGCAAAAAACCCTGCACCACCCACGGTTGTCGTCCCACCTCCGTGACTGTCCACCCCGCTTCGATCGCGAGAAAGCCAAAGGGTGTCCCAATAGCAAGTGCCGTCAGCAATGGTCGGTTCGCGAACACCCCATCGCGTCGACGCCATGCAACAATAGCCGCCCAGAGCGCGACGAGCGCCATATACGTTCCCAACGCCACCATGATCTGAAACGCCATGTGAACGATGGACACCGGCGGCCAATCACGCTCGGGAACCGTCTCCAACCCGCGCACCGTCGCATTGAGATCATGATACGCCAGAAACGACAGCAGGTGGGGGATTTCAATCACATACCGCGTCTCGCGCGCCGTCTGATCCGGTATACCGCCAATCCGCAACGGCGCTCCGCGCTCGGTCTGAAATTGCCCTTCCATGGCCGCCAGCTTCATTGGCTGGAGTCGCGCCGATGCTTGCGCACTGAGATCGCCCGAAATGGGCTGCAGAATTGCGGTCGGAATCGCCACCGTCAGCGCCACCCTGAGCGCTCGACGATGAAAGAGATTGTGCGGCGATTTGCGCAGGAGATAGGCATGAATCCCCGCCACCGCAAAGCCAGTCGCGGCATACGCCGCCAACACCATATGGAGCGTTTCGTAAAACGCGGCCGGATTGAGCATCGCCGCTATCGGGTCGATGTTCACCGGCTTCCCATTCACGACCTCAAAGCCGGTCGGCGCATTCATCCAAGCGTTGGCGATCACCACGAACACGGCCGATACCGCACCGCTCACCGCGACCAACACACCGGAGATCAGATGCATCCGGGGTGACACCCGATCCCATCCGTAAAGATAAACGCCCAGGAAAATCGCCTCGGTAAAAAAGGCAAACCCCTCGAGCGAAAATGGCATTCCGATAATAGGCCCAGCGTACGCCATGAACCCGGGCCACAACAATCCGAGCTCAAAGCTCAACACGGTCCCCGACACCGCGCCAACGGCAAACAAAATGGCCGTCCCCTTGGCCCATCGTTTGGCCAGGTCCAAATAGACGGGATCTCCCGTCACACGCCACCGGCGCTCCGCGATTACCATCAACGCCGGCATCGCAATCCCAATCGCGGCGAAAATGATGTGAAACGCCAACGACATCGCCATCTGCGAACGAGCAGCCAGTAAATCGGTCATGCCACCCTCCGTGGTACAGGCCGTCGTACGCGTACAACCGACCGCGCGCACGACAGCCCTGATTGCCGAAAACTGCTATCGCTGCAATGACTATGCTATCAGGGAACCTACCAATTCAATGTCATCCTCCAGCACTGCCAACATTGACCGCGCCATCGTCACGGTCCGCATCTTCACCTCGGCCACGCCAACCCCTTCATCCGATCCACCCAGATCGAGCAGAATCTCGCCGGCAGGTGCGACGACCATGGATCCGCCGCAGAACGTGGTCCCATCCGCAGCCGGCCCCACCCGGTTGGACAACGCCAGGAACGCCTGATTTTCCATCGCACGCGCTGTCGCCAACGTCCGCAAAATCGCACACCGCGGCTGCGGCCACGCCGACGCCACCAAATACAGCTCGGCACCCTCGTGCGCGCTCGCCCGATACATCCCAGGAAACCGGAGGTCATAACAGATGCTCAACGCCGTCGTCGTCGTACGTCCGGGCGTCTCCGACGACGTTGGCACCTGCGCATGCACCCGCGCCGTCCCCGGCGCGAGAAATTCCTTTTCCCGCATTGGCGAAAAGAGATGCGACTTGTCATACGACGCCGTCACCTCACCCGACGGCGTCGTCAATGTAAACCGGTTGGCCAGCGCCCCATCGTCACGCTGGGTCACCATCGTCCCCCCAATCGTCACGCCCGTCTCCCGCGCCAACGCCGCCAATCGCACCATCACCTGCGGCGTCTGGCGCTCCGCAATCTCGGACCACCGCTCACATGTGTACCCGGTGGTCCACAGTTCCGGCAGCAACACGACGTCCGGACGCTCAGCCGCAACCTGCCGAATAAACCCCTCGGCCTTCGCGACATTCGCCTCCACATCACCGTCCACCACTGCCATTTGTACGAGCCCAATACGCATCGTCGTCTCCGCAAATGCTCCGATCGAGGGAAAGTGATACTCGCCTTACACCGCGACCGTGCTCGACTCGGTCAACACGCGACGCAACGCCGCGGCACCCGCCTCGACCATCGGCGTGGCACAGCTGAACGAGAAGCGAATCGCATTTAAACAGGTCTCGCCAAACGCGTCACCGGGCGCACTCCCAATCCCCTGCGATGCAAGCAGCGACGACACCCCGTCGGCATCTTCAACACCCAACCGCTCATACAGCGACGGATCCAACTCCGCCCACACGAAAAAGCTTCCCTTGGGCGTAAACGGCTTCACCCCCTCGATCCCTTGCAACGCCTCAATCAACAGATCGCGCCGCTTGAGATACTCGCCCCGCATCATATCGAGCTGATCCTGCGGCCCCGTGACCGCCGACACCGCGGCCCACTGCGCCAAACTGTTCACACCATTGATGGTGCACCGCAACAACTTGGGAATCCGATCGAGCAACACCGGCTCACCCGTCACGATATACCCAGTCCGCAACCCACTCATCGCATAGCTCTTGGAAAAGCTGAAAATGCTGATGATCTTCTCAGCGTACTCCGGTGCCAACGATGCAATGGAGTGATGCACCGCCGGCGCATAGATCACATCCTCGTATGCCTCGTCCGACACGATGTACAAATTGTGTCGCTTGGCGATTGCAATGATCTCACGCAACGTCGCCTCGCTCAACACCGCTCCTGTCGGATTCTGGGGCGTATTGAGGAAGATCACCTTGGTTTTGGCCGTAATCCGCGCCTCGATCTCAGCCGGACGATATTCGAAATCTTCTTCCGCCCGTAGCGGAACCCCAACCGTCACCCCGCCCGCCAGACGAATGTTCTCAGCAACCTCCGTCCACATCGGATCGGGGATGATCACCTCGTCTCCCGGAGTCAACAACGTCGCGAACGTCACGAACAACGCGTGCATCGCCCCATTGGTGAGGAACACATTCTTGTCCGTCACCCAGGAGATCTTGTTCTTGGTCCGGAGCTTCTCCGCCAACGCCTTCCGCAGCTCCGGAATCCCGTCATTGGGGATGTAGTGCGTCTTCCCAGCCCGCGCCGCCTGATCCACCGCGTCGAGTACATGCGGCGCTGGCGAAAAGTTCGGATCGCCTGACTCCAACCGGTATACGGTCTGGCCGGCCGCCTGCGCTTGGAACAGGCGTTCACGGATTTGAACGATCTTGCCAAGAGAGATTTGATCGAGCGGATGCATAGGTAATGAGGGTGGGCTAAACGTGGCGAAGTCAGGAAAATATCGAACTCGGGAACAACAGAAGAACAAACCAGTGCGCAGCAAAAACCCCCTCCGTGCGTGCTCGCTCGAAGGGGGTTGTGTGCGTTTGACCGCCGCGCGCTACTGTCTCGCTCGCATCACAACATCCCCTCGGAGCAATCTCGCTTCGAGGGTTTGGCGTCTTTGCGATCGTACAGGCGGACGATGGGCATGCGAGAAGTATAGACCACACCCCAACTCCCGGCAAGACCATTGTTCATAGGTCCTGTCGTTCCGCTTTCCGATCACCGCCAACGCTTAAAGTTGTACTGGGGCGGCAGGATTCGAACCTGCAACTTCTCGATTAACAGTCGAGCGGTCTGCCAATTGACCTACACCCCATCACATTTTTTCACATCAAACTCAGCCTAGCCCACCGTAGGAGGTCCGGCAGGTTCGGTCACCCCACACCGAAACCCATCCTCGTCCCTCCGACGCACCACCCTCGCAACCACCGCACAACAAAAAAGGCGCCGTCCGTCGGGAGGCGCCTCGCAACCACAGTCATCAACCAATGACTACGCGATCAAATCCTCACCGCACAACGAAACCCGCCGCCGAAATTGAGATTTCGGTTGCGGTTCAAATTGCGCGTATTGGTGCGGACCAGATGCAGCAGCATGCGTCAGAATACCATTGCTATAGGCAGCTGTCAATTGCCGCCATGAAAAAGGATTGTGATACCAATTCAACGATGATCAAACACCACGAGACTAAATCATATCGGACTATCAAGCCAAAGACTTAACCCCGCACCCATCGCCCCAGACCTCAGGTCGGCTCCGTCGCGAGCAACCGAGACGCCAAGGGTGATACCGATGCTACGCCATTCCCCGTCGTCGCCACTTTCACGTATGCGCTAACCAACCGTTTGAGCTCCGCAATCATACCATCGCGCATCGACTCCGACGCCGTCATGGCGTAGCTCAAAATCGCATGCGCCGTCAGCACCGCCACAGTCGCCTGCAAATGCCGAGTTTCCGCCGGAATATAGGGATTACGCGACGACAAGATCAACTCGGCACGACTCACCACAATACGATGCAACTCGTCATCGTGCGACGAATCATCCGGCCGATGCAACGCATGGTACACATACCGATACGCCGGATTATCCATGTAGAACTGCGCAAACGGCGTCAAAATCCGGTCGATCAATTCGTCGATCGGCGTCGACGCGCCATCCGACGGCGCCGTCTGTTCGTTGATCCGCCGCAACTCGTTGTTATACCGCGCTCCCAATGCCTTGACGATCGCGTCTTTATTGGGGAAAAACTGATACAACGACCCTACCGAAGTCGACGCCCGTGCCGCAATCGCGTTGGTCGTCGCGGCTTCCACACCAACCTCCGCGATCACACTTGCGGCCGCATCCAAAACACGATCCACACGTTCGTGCCCACGTTCTTGGCGCGGTACCCGACGGAGTAACGCTTCCGGTGGACGGTGAGACAAATCGCCGTGTTCTCTGCGTGCTGGATTCATAGGATCGACGGGGTTTGTGAGGTTAGACAGTCCCAGCGACCGAATCGTTTCATGACCCATACACTCCTCGTCGGCAAAGACAATCGTTTGCGAAATCCCAAACGCCGCTCGGTACACTGACCAGCAGAGGGCCAACACGCCCCAAGACCGCGCGACAAACACCCACAAGACCGAGGGCCAACCCTTATCTTAGGGAGATTCCTTATGGCTCGCACGCATTTCACCGAAGTAGACTTTGACGTCATCGTCGTCGGAGCCGGACACGCCGGAACCGAGGCCGCCGTCGCCGCCGCCCGACTTGGCGCATCCGTCGGCCTGATTACCAGCGCCCTCGAAACCATCGGCCAAATGTCCTGCAATCCCGCCATCGGCGGTGTTGCCAAAGGAACAGTCGTTCGAGAAGTCGACGCCCTTGGCGGACTCATGGGTGCCGCCACCGACTTGGCTACCCTCCAATTCCGCATGCTCAACCGCGGAAAAGGACCAGCCGTCTGGGCCCCTCGAGCCCAGTGCGATCGGGGGTGGTATCGCCGAGCCGTCCGGACACAGCTTGAACGCCACCCAGCCATTCATACCATTCAGGGAACTGTCGCCCGCCTTCTCCTGCCAGACCAAGAGGGTCGAGTCGCTGGCGTCGAGACGCTCGAGGGGCGTCGCTTTGGCGCCCACGCCGTTGTCATCACGACCGGCACATTCCTCCGGGGCCGGATCCACATCGGTACCCAAACCAACCTCGCTGGCGGCCGAGCTGGTGAGTCGTCTGCTACTCACCTCGCAGAGCAGCTGGAACAGGCCGGCTTGACTGTAGCCCGATTCAAAACCGGCACCCCACCACGCATCGACGGCCGTTCCGTCAACCTCGATCAGCTCGAAATCCAGGAGAGCGAGATCGAGCAGTTCGACTACTCCTGGTCCAGCTTCTGGACCACGCCGCGTCGCACCGGCACCCAAACACGCCACCCAGCACAGCTCCCCTGCTGGATTACCTGGCTCGGTGCTGAAGGGAAGCAGATCATCGCCGACAACATCAATAAGTCGGCGATGTACGGCGGTGCAATCGCGTCGCGCGGTCCACGCTACTGTCCGTCGGTTGAAGACAAGATTATCAAGTTCCCCGACGCCGATCGTCATCAAATTTTTTTAGAGCCCGAAGGACACGATACCGCCGAACTGTATGTGAACGGACTGTCCACGTCGTTGCCGGCGGACGTACAGCTCGATATCCTGCGGAGCATTCCGGGACTCGGGTGCGTTCGAATGAACCGCGCTGGGTATGCCATCGAATACGATTACTACCCACCAACACAGCTCGACGCGACACTACAAGTCAAATCCATTCCTGGGCTGTATTTCGCGGGACAAATCAACGGAACCACAGGATACGAAGAAGCCGCAGGCCAGGGACTCGTTGCAGGAGCAAACGCCGCGCTCGCCACGCAGCAGCGCGCACCACTCATCCTAGGACGTCACACCTCGTACATCGGCGTCCTGATCGACGACCTCGTCACCCGTGGCGTCGACGAGCCATATCGACTGTTTACTTCCCGCTCGGAATTCCGGCTCACCGTGCGTCAAGACAATGCACTTCGCCGTCTTGCATCTATCGGCCTCGAGCTCGGTCTCTATTCCGACACCGAACGTGATATCATTCAACGTCGCGCTGATGCCGAAGCGTCAGCATATGCACTCGCCGAACAGACCAGCATTAAACCCGAGCAGGCACAACCACTACTTGCGCGCGCAGGGAGTCAGCCGCTCAGCCAGTCCATGAAAATCGTGGATGTCGCCAAGCGCCAAAACGTCTCCCTCGCCGATCTCTTTCACGCCGCGGGCGTTGGCCAGGAGCTCGACCTCGACGCCATGACCACCGCCGAGCTCGAAATTAAATACGCCGGATATTTCGATCGCGAACGGACACAGGCTGACAAGCTCAAACGCATGGGCGACTTTTCGCTTCCACCCGAGACCGATTACTCGACCATGCAATCGCTCACCTTCGAGGCACGTCAAAAGCTGGCCGCCATTCGCCCGGCGACCCTGGCGCAAGCCTCTCGCATCCCGGGCGTCAACCCCAACGATCTGCAAAACCTCCTCATCGAACTAGAGCGTCAAAAGCGCCAAGGCTCGCTGAGTGCATAGATAGCGATCCGATTCCAGCCATCGCCCTTCTCGCGATCTTTCACCCCTGTCCCTCGCGTGATGACGCCCACCCAGCTCGAGCCACCGCCGTCGACCTCTACTCCCATTGCACAGGCGCCATCCAAAGAAGCAAGCGACCTCGGTTTTGGGACCCAGATCGCCAGAAATAGTCTCCAAAGGCTACTAAACAGGGACGGGACTTTCAATATCACGCGCCAAGGACTCGGCCTGCGTCAATCACAGACCGCCTTTCACGCGCTCCTTACCATGCCGTGGCATCATTTTATTCTCCTTGCTGCGGTTGCTTATGTCACGGTCAACGCACTTTTTGCGTCCGCGTATGTACTTACGGGCTTTGGCGAGCTACAGGGGCCAGGCATCCCTGGCATCGCCGCGCAATTCGGACCATTTGCGCGAGCCTTCTTCTTTAGCGTCGAAACCTTTTCGACCATCGGCTACGGCCACGTCGCGCCGTTAGGGCTCGCCGCGAATATTCTCGTAACCGCCGAAGCATTCATCGCGCTGTTCAGCATCGCGATCGTGACGGGAATCATTTTTTCACGATTCTCACGTCCGCTCGCGCACGTAGTGTATAGCCAAAACGCTGTCGTTGCGCCGTACCGTGGCATTTCTGGCTTCATGTTCCGGTGCGCGAACAGTCTCCGTACGCAGCTCATTGACGTTTCTGTGAACGTGATTTACAGCCGGATCGAAGAACGAGAGGGAAATCGCATTCGTGTATTCACCACACTTCCGCTCGAATACAATCGCGTCTCGTTCTTCGCGCTCACCTGGACCGTCGTGCACCCCATCGATCTCACGAGCCCGTTGTACGGTCTGAGCCACGAAGACTTAGTACATAACGACACCGAATTTATGGTGCTATTGACGGGAACCGAGGAAGTCTTTTCGCAGAGCGTGCACTCGCGTACGTCATACAAGCCCGACGAAATCGCGTGGAACGCCAAGTTCACTCCAATTTTTGTCGGAAATCAGGAACGCGGTACCAGCGGAATGGATCTTACCCGTATTCACGAAATCCAGTACATCCTCCCTAGCCTCGCCTCGACGGAGTTGAGCGCCGAATCCAGCGCCGAGTCTCGCAAGGATTCCCTGTAGCCTCAGGAAGGCGTGACAGCGCCCACGAAGCTGCGCTTCCGCTGTGTCCACTGTGCAAGAACGCTCACGTTTAGCGTCTTATAGGCGTCACACCAGCGTCGCCTGACTATTTTGCAGGAAAACATCACGAAAGTGATGTAAATACACTCGGCATAAAGATCGCGCGTCGCGTTCACACCGAATCTCTTTCAGGAGTTCTTGTATGATGAAGCGCTTGGTTGTTCCCAGCCTCGTTGCGGTGCTACTCGCCACACCAGCGCTGGCCCAGGTCGGCCCATCATGGCAACCCCCGTCGTCCATTTCCGCATCGGCGCAACAGGAAGCCAAGGTCGCTCCTGATAAAGCGACGCTGTCGATCTCAGTCATGACGCGAGCGACGACGGCCGCAGCCGCCGCGACGGAAAACGCAAAAAAACAGACAGCAGCTTTATATGCCTTACGTTCGTTAGGATTAACAAACGAACAGCTATCAACTACTGGCTATTCCGTCCAACCAGAGTATCGATATCAGCCTAATAAGGATCCACAGCTGATTGGCTACTCGGTTACCAATACCATAACAGTCGACATTCGCGATCTCAAAACGATTGGAAAGGTTATCGATGCCGCCCTTGGCGCTGGAGCAAATCAGATCTCGTCACTCGAGTTTTATGCGTCCAACACCGATAGCGCCCGACAGCAGGCTGTAGCGACCGCAATTGCCCGTGCTCGTGCGGATGCCCAAGTCGCCGCTCGAGCTGCAGGCGGAACTCTAGGAGAGCTCCTCGAAATGACCATCACCGGCGATCGGATCATCCAACCCCCCCGCCCCATCATGTTCAAGACAATGGCCGCTGGCGCAGCCGATGAATCGACACCAATCAATCCCGGTGATCAGACTGTAGTGGTGAACATCTCGACACGCTGGAAGTTCAACTCGGTGACTGGCCGGTAAATGGATTTTTCACGTTCCACAAAAGTTCCACAGGTTCCATCCATTTGATGAAACGATCCTCCTGATTTTCCACGTTCCACAACGAACATCCGAACGGGCGCCGAATAGGCGCCCGTTTTTTGTGACTCCCCGATGCATGCGGCCCAGCTCTGGCTTAAATTCTCAGACCCCCTGAGAAGAGACCTGTGGCCCGCGTCATTGCTATTGCCAATCAAAAAGGTGGCGTCGGAAAAACGACGACCGCCGTCAACCTCGCGGCATCACTCGCCGTCGCGGAACAACGCACGCTCCTTATCGACGCCGACCCACAAGGGAACGCGACGAGCGGGATCGGCATTACCAAAGAAGAGATCGGCCACACCGTCTACGATGTGCTGATCGGTGAAGCCTTACTCGCCGACGTGCGCAAGCACGAAGTCCAGTTCCCCAAACTCGACGTAGCGCCCGCAACACCAGACCTGGCGGGAGCAGAAGTCGAATTGGTTGACTATGAACATCGCGAGCGCATGATGCGCGATGCCATCGAAAAAGTCCGACACGACTACGACTTTATCCTCATCGACTGCCCTCCATCACTCGGACTCATCACCATCAACATGCTCGTTGCCGCGGATGCGCTCCTTATTCCGCTGCAATGCGAGTACTACGCACTCGAAGGACTCTCACAACTCCTCAACACCGTGCACCGAGTCCAACAAAGTGTGAATCCAGCGCTCGGAATCGATGGCGTCCTCCTCACCATGTACGACGCACGCCTCAACCTGAGCCGCCAAGTCGCCAGCGATGCGCGCGAATACTTTGGTCCCAAAGTCTTTGAAGCCATCATTCCACGAAATGTCCGGCTCGCCGAAGCGCCAAGCTTCGGCAAACCGATCATCCTCTACGACGTGGCCTCCGTTGGATCACAAGCCTACATGAGCGTCGCACGCGAGCTCATCCAACGCGTCGAATCTGGCCACATCAACGAAGTCACGCTCCCAGGAGGGACACATGGCGCCTGAAAAAACGCCACGACGACTCGGTCGCGGGCTCGACGCACTCCTGGGACAACAACGCTCCATACCCACACCTACTCCGCTCACCGCACCAACCGCCGCACCACACACCCCTGATACGTCCTCGGCTACTAACAAAGACGAAAGCCAGTTACAGGACATCGCGGTCACGGAAATTCGCGCCAATCATTTTCAACCGCGCAGAGAGTTCTCAGAAAATGAACTCAACGATCTGCGCGACAGCATCAAAGCGAGCGGACTCCTCCAACCCATCACAGTCCGCAAAGTCGCCGGCCAATCAGGCTACGAGCTCGTCGCCGGCGAACGACGCTTCCGCGCCATCAAATCGCTCGGCTGGTCAACCGTCCCCGCTATCGTGCGCGACTACGACGACCAGACAATGCTCACCCTGGCGCTCATCGAAAATCTCCAGCGCCAAGACCTCAACCCAATCGAAGAAGCCGAAGGGTACGCGCGGCTCACCCGCGAGTTCGCCCTCACGCAAAACGAAATCGCCGAACTGGTCGGGAAAGACCGGTCGACCGTGGCGAACCTGCTCCGCGTGCTCCACCTCCCCAACGCCGTCCGCGAAATGCTCCAGGTCGGCACTCTGACCATGGGACACGCCCGCCCGCTCCTCGCACTCGACGACGACGACTTCATCATCGCCATCGCCAAAGAAACTATCGAGCACGGACTCTCCGTCCGCGCTGTCGAGCAACGAGTTCGCGAAGAAGCCCCAGTCCCAACCAAGCCGAAACGCGGCCGCCCAATGAAGGCGGATACCCGATCCACCGAAATCCGCCACGTCGAAGACCTACTTCGGAAACGCCTCCAAACCGACGTCGCAGTCCTTCCAAAAAAGCAGCAAAAAGGCGAAGTCCGAATCCAGTATTACTCGCACGACGACCTCAATCGACTCCTCGAGCTACTCGACGCCATCGAGCAACCCAATAGTTATTGACATCGTCGCTCAGTATTCCACACAGTTATCAACACACTGTATAAATCATTACACAACAAGGACTTACAATGATTGAACGGCACGGAAAACGAATGTTTTCAACAGTTATCCACACGTTGTTTGCATTCACTATTGTTGCCTGTGCCAAAGGAGAAGGAGGAAAATCCGAAGCAACGCCGGGCGCGGACAGCGCCTTCAAAGTCGCGCTGCTCACTCCTGGCCCCATCTCGGATCAAGCGTGGAATGCGAGCGCCTACCATGGCCTGGAACGCCTCCACGATTCGCTCGGCGCCAAGATCTCCAACATCCAAACCAAAACACCAGCGGAAATCGAAGAGAACTTCCGGCAATACGGCGCGCAGGGGTATACGCTGGTCTTCGGAAACGGCTTCGAGTTCCAAGACCCCGCCGTTCGCATCGCCCCTGAGTTCCCCAAAACGGTCTACATCAACGTATCGGCCACCAAAGTCGCCCCACCCAACGTGGCAGGGATCGACTTCATCTTTTCGGACGGCGCCTACCTCGCCGGGATCGTAGCCGGCGCCAATACTAAGTCCAACGTAATCGGTGTGATTGGGGGCGCCGAACTCCCGCCGGTGGTCAAGGCATTCAAGGCGTTCGAGGCGGGAGCTAAGTCGGTGAACCCCAAGGTGCGGGTCTTGAGCTCGTACATCGGGAACTGGGACGACGTTAGTGCAGCCAAAGAGCAGGCACTCGCCCAGATCGCGCGAGGCGCCGATATGATTTTTCAGAACGCCGACGCCGCAGGACTTGGGATCTTTCAAGCCGCCCGGGAATCCAAAGCCAAAGGCGTCCGGATCTTTGGCGCCAATTCGGACCAAAATGGCATCGCCCCCGAAGTCACACTCGGAAGCGTCGTCATCGACCTTCCCCACGCCTTCTTACTGGTTGCTCGGCAAGTAAAAAACAAACAGTTCACACCACAGGTCTTTACCTTCGGTGCCAAAGAAGACGTGATCAAATGGGTCCCCAACCCCGCATTGGCATCGGAAATCACCCCCGTAACGCAGCATCGGGTGGACTCCGTAGGCATGCTCGTTCGTGCCGGGACGTTTATCCCACCGGTGCAATGACCACCGCGGCACAGTTGGCTGAGTACCTGGATGATCTCCTGCGAGTGCGGGAGATTCCGGACTATAGTCATGCACTGAATGGATTGCAGCTCACCAATCAACGCTCCATTACGCGGATCGCTGCGGCAGTCGACTTTTCATCGCAAACCATTTTGGGCGCGACCAAGGCTGGTGCCAATCTCCTCCTCGTCCATCACGGCATGTTCTGGGGAGGGCTCCAGCCATTGCGAGGTCCTGCGTACGACCGCCTGAGAACGTTGATGGAGCACGATATCGCAGTGTACGCCGCGCACCTCCCCCTCGACTGCCATCCGACGTACGGAAATAATGTATTGCTGGCCAATACGCTCGGCCTTACACCTTCGGGAGATTTTGCCAAATACAAAACCATCGCCATCGGGGTGCGTGGAAAATCCGATCTTGATACGGGAATTGTCATCGAACGCGCGCGCACCTTTGCTCGCTCACATGGTGGTGAGATCCGTCATACCCCGATCGCACCAAGCCAAAAGACGCGACTGTGGGCAATCTGCACAGGGAGCGGCGCGTCATCCGACACGTTGCAGGAAGCCAGTGAACTTGGGATCGATACCCTGATCGTGGGCGAAGGGCCGCATCATACCGCGATCGAAGCCGCGGAACGAGGGATCATGATCATCTATGCCGGCCACTACGCCACAGAAACGCTAGGTGTATGCGCGTTGAGCGCACATCTCGAGACGCAGTTTGGTATTCCGTGGACGTTCATCGGAGCCCCTACGGGGCTGTGACAGACGACCAGGGCGACGGATCACTCGCTAAGGGAACGCCCGTGGAGCACGGCGCACTGTCTGGACCGGACGCGTCGCTTCAATTACCAGAGCGCGAGATGGCCCTCCGCCTCGACGCGATCGATAAACGATTCGGTGCCACGGTCGCTCTCCATGGTGCGGCGCTCGCAGTACGGCGTGGTACCGTCCACGCATTGCTCGGCGAAAATGGTGCGGGCAAAACAACACTCATGCACGTGGCCTTTGGGATGTCCCGCCCTGATGCGGGGACGGTCATAGTCAACGGTACGCTCCACCAATTCCGCTCGCCCTCCGACGCCATTACCGCTGGACTCGGCATGGTGCATCAGCATTTCATGCTGGTTCCCGCCATGACCGTCGCGGAGAACGTCGCGTTGGGAGGACGCGGACGTCTTTCGCTCCACGACGTGACGCAACGCATCGATACAGTCAGCCAGCAGTATGGCCTCCCGATCGATGCACGAGCCACGATCGAAACGCTTCCAGTCGGTGCGCAGCAACGAGTCGAGATTCTCAAAGCATTGGTACGGAACGCTTCGATTCTCATCCTCGATGAACCAACGGCCGTCCTGACCGCGCAGGAGTCGCGCGAACTCTTGCAGCAGCTCCGCGGATTCGTGGTCCAAGGAGGAACGGTGGTGTGGATCACGCACAAACTGCGCGACGCTCTGGAGTTTGCCGACGAGGTGACGGTCCTACGGCGTGGCGAAACGGTGCTGCACGCCAATGCCGCCGATGTGAACGAAGTCACACTCGCCAACGCAATGCTGGGAACAACCTGGACACCTTCCAGTCAATCCGCCGCGCTTGGCGTGCAGGTGAAACAGACTGTGAAAACGTCCGTTGGACAAGGAGAAGAGCGACTACCAACGCTGGCTCTTCACGGTGTGGCACACCACGATACATCTCCCGCGGATCGGTTGACCGATATCTCACTCACCGTCCGCCCAGGTGAAATTCTCGGGATCGCCGCGGTCGAGGGGAACGGGCAACATGCACTGCTGCGTATCCTTGCTGGGCGGCTGACTCCAACAGCTGGCACAGTACACATTCCCCCACACGTCGGCTTTGTCCCGGAAGACCGTCATCGGGACGCTTTGATCCTCGACTACACGCTCGCCGAAAATGTCGAGCTAGCGGACCTTGGCACTCGTCGCGGATACATCCCGTGGATCCGAAGCCGAGCACAGGCAACACGGATCGTGGAAGAATACGACGTCCGGGCACCAGGGCCATATGCGGCGGTCCGCACATTGTCCGGCGGGAATCAGCAAAAATTCGTGGTTGGCCGAGAGCTCCAGGTAGGCAATCGAGCCCTCGTCTTGGAAAACCCAACCCGAGGGCTCGACATCCAAGCCACAGCCGACATTCAAGACCATATCCGGACCGCGCGAAACGCAGGTGCCGCAGTAGTCGTGTACTCCAGCGATCTGGATGAAATCCTCGCGCTGGCTGATCGAGTCGTCGTCCTGTACGCCGGGCGTCTTCTCACGCCAGCGCCCGACCGTGATGCGATCGGACGCGCGATGCTTGGGCTTTCGGAACAACCATGACCGCACATCTCACGCTACTCGCCGACATCTTGGTCAGAGCAACTCCACTGATTCTGACCGGTTTGGCCGTTGCGGTCGCCTTCCGTGGAGGGGTGCTCAATATCGGCGCGGATGGACAACTCCTCGTGGGCGCCACGGCCGCGGCATGGGTCGGCATTGTGCTTACCCCAACCGTTGGCGTGATTGCACTACCACTCGCCCTGTTACTCGGTGCAGTTGCCGGCGGACTCTGGGCATTCGTCGCGGCCTACCTCAGAACACGATTTCATGTGCTCGAAGTCATCAGTACCATCATGCTGAACTTCGTGGCCGTGTACGTTGTGTCGTACCTGGTACGTGGCCCGCTACAGGAACCGACGCACATCTACCCCCAAACCGATACCATCCCTTCCGCCGCGCAGCTCTCTCGGCTCCTCACTAGTACCCGATTGCATTGGGGGTTTATCCTTGCCATCGTGCTCGCGGTGGGTATTTGGTGGATAATTCGATACACAGCGGCAGGGTTTAGGCTCCGCGCAACCGGCGCCAATCCGTATGCCGCCGCCAGTGCCGGGCGGATTGCGATTCGCCAAGTGACCACAAAAGCGTTTATCGCGAGTGGCATGCTAGCGGGATTGGCTGGCGCCATCGAGGTGTGCGGCGTCACCTTCGCATTGTATGAAAATCTCTCACCTGGGTATGGCTACACCGGAATCGCCGTCGCGCTACTTGCCGATCTCAACCCTCTAGGAGTTATTGTCTCGGGAATCCTCTTTGGTGCATTAGAGTCGGGAGCAAGTGCACTCCAACGCGACGCCAACGTCCCTGCTACAATGGCGACCGTGCTCGAAGCCACACTCATCTTACTCGTCATGGCCGGAGCGTATATCCGAGCTCGACGTAAAAATTCCAGTGCTCTGATCACCCCGTCACTGAGTATCACCGGATGACCGATGCGATGACCGCCTTTCTCGAAGGGACGATCCGGACTGCGACACCATTGGCATTTGCGGCCTTAGGCGAGACGGTGGTCGAACGCTCCGGGATCATCAATATCGGTCTCGAAGGGTCGGTGATCGCGGGAGCATTGGCCGGACTCATTGCAGCAGGTCACGGTGGCGTTTGGAACGGTTTTGCCGGTGCGGCGCTGGGCGGGATGCTGGTCAGCGCCATTTTTGCGCTTTTTGCTGTAGGATTCCGCTCGGATCAAATCATCACGGGCACAGCGGTCAGCATGTTGGCACTTGGCGGTACCGGAACGTTCTATCGTCTGTTATACGGCGCGTCCGGCGCGGCGCTCACAACACCGACGCTCTCGCCAACTGCCATCCCGTTCCTCTCTACCATTCCGGTTGTGGGGACAGCATTGTTTGCGCAACCCAGTGTGACGTATGCAGTGTACGTGCTCATACCCGTGCTATGGTGGTGGATGTATCATACGCACGCTGGGCTCGCACTTCGCGCGGTCGGTGAAAATCCAAATGCCACGATCGTTGCAGGCATTTCACCGCGTCGAGTCCAGTTGATCGCCGTCTTGATCGGCGGTTTGCTGGGTGGAATTAGTGGCGGGACGCTCGTCCTCGCGCAAGCTGGCACCTTTGCCGAAGGGATGTCAGCCGGTCGAGGCTTTATTGCGATCGCGATCGTCGTGTTGGGACGGTGGCGGCCATGGGGGGTGGCTGGCGCAGCACTGATCTTTGGAGCCGCGAGTGCCCTTCAATATTTCTTTCAAGCATTAGGGTCGCATCTCCCCTATCAGCTCTTTCTCGCATTCCCGTATGTCCTGACACTCGTTGCCCTGGCCACGGCACGAGGGCGTACCAACGCGCCAGCTGCACTCGGCCAACGGACGCTACAAACCTTCTAAAACGATCGAGAGCGTCGTTGTTCGCAACGACGCCCTCGTATAGATCAACGAGCCTGCGAGCCCTGAACTAGCATCCTGAATAGTCGCTCGTCCAGGTTGCACGCCACGCCCCAGGATGGATACGTTCGATAAACCCGACCATCTCTCCCTCGGCCATCTCATAACGCACGATCAGAATTGGCTGATGAGTTCGGACAAGTGTTACCGCGGCAAGCACCGACACGACCACGGTTTGATCGTCGCCTCCCGCTGTCCGTTTTTGATAGGCAATATGATACGGCTCGTTTGCGCCGATCGGCCGCTCTGCAATGAACGTCGTATAATCAGATCGCGGATTTGCTTCCGTCGGGATGTTCCGCTGCACCAACGCCACGATTCCCTCGATGTTCTCGGTGCGAAACCGATAAGCTCGTTGCACCACGAACGGTACACTACTGAAGATCGAATCGTGCGTGACTTTCAAATCGGCTGCAAGCCGAATGACGTTGGTGACGAATTGCGACGAATCCGTCGACCGCATCGCTTCGAGAGAGTCCAAAAAAATCGGAAGTGCACGCCCCGATTCCAGTCCGACGCTCCACTTACTCTTGATCGCCGAAATGTGGCTGACGGGCCACGCGGCACAATCACCGTGTGCGTCCGACGCGCCAGGGGCGAGTATTGAGGTCCCGACAAGTCCCGACCGGCCAAAGAGATCGAGCATCAATGGGGACCGTACACCAGGGATGCTATCGGTACCCCCGACTACGCTCACCGTATTCGATCCGGAATCCGTCGTCACTGCGAGCAGTGGTCCCACGGCCGCGTCCCATGTGCTCGTAGTATCCTCTGACACGATGGCCGCCACCGAATCAGCCCGACGCACCCCTGCCGTGTCGAAATGGGTCGGCTTCCGCTCGCCTCGGCAGGCCGCCAACATCAGTACCGCGATTGTGACCGCTCGACCCGAGCGCTGGATGGACATGCCCCATAATTTGTAAGCCATGACCACACTTGTACACGACCCCGCTCTTCCGGCGGAGGCGCTCGAGGCGCTCCCGCAGGTCACACAACGAGCCCCCGGACGCGAACGATGGAGTTGGGCGCTGTACGATTTCGCGAATACCATCTTTTCGATGAACATCGCGACGCTCTACTTCGCGGTCTGGCTCGTTTCAGATCTCGGGGCGTCCAACACCACGGTCGCGCTGGGCAACGGGATCGCCTCCGCCCTGGTTATGGTCTCGATTCCGATCTTTGGTGCTATTTCAGACGTCACACGCCGCCGTAAGCCGTGGGTCGTCGGCTTTACCCTTGTCTCCGTGCTCGCCACGATCGCTATCGGTGTAATCGGGCAACACATGGCCCCCTTGGTCGGCGACTCAGTAATCGGAGCACAGTCGGTGGGGAGCTACCACGTCGCTGGTCTGGCCCTCGCCGCCATCCTGCTCGCCTTCATCGTGGCCAATTACGCCTATCAGGGCGCCCTCCCGTTCTACAACGCCATGATGCCCGAGCTAGCCCCGCGTACGGAGTGGGGGACACTGTCCGGTGTCGGTACAGCATTGGGTTATATCGGGTCGATCGCTGGGGTGCTCATGATCACCCCGTTCTTCAACGGCGCGCTCCCTATCGGCGGTCCACTCCCCCCTCGGGTGCTCGAGACTCTCCGTGCCATTTTCCCGTTCACCGAGCATGGCGGACGCGTTTCGACTTTCGCCCCAACGGGGATCGCGTTCCTCCTTTTCAGTATTCCATTATTCCTTTTTTGCAAGGATCATTTTCCAGTCCGACATGTTCGCTCGATTCCCTGGAAAAAGGCTTTTGGGGATATCCGGAATACGCTACAGGAAGCTAAACAGTATCCAGGCGCCATCCGTTTCTTGGTCGCGTCGTTTCTGTATCAGGATGCGATCGGCACGATTATCAGCTACATGGCGCTCTATGCAGTCGTTGCCATGGGGTTCAAACGAGGGGCGGAGACGACGCTCTTTGTAGTCCTGACGATCCCTGCGGTGTTGGGAAGCTGGCTATGGGGGAAGCTGACCGATCGGCTTGGTCCCAAACGGATGCTATCGAGCATCTTGGCGGCATGGGTCATTTTGCTCGCCGCATTGATCCTCGTGAAATCGCAGTCCGCATTTTGGGGTGTGGGCGCAATCATTGGATTTATTTACGGCGGCGTCTCGGTCGCCGAGCGCCCAATGTTGCTACAGTTGGTCCCTCATGCAGAGGCTGGACGGTTCTTTGGCCTGATGGTGCTCTCCGCGCGTGCGGCGGCGATTATTGGCCCGTTCTTATGGGGATTTGCGGTAGACGGGCTCACACCGCACTTTGGCGTCGACTTCGCCTACCGTGCGGCCGTTGGAACCGTTGCCATTGCCATGCTGATCGCCCTAGTGGTACTCCGGGGTGTGCCAGCGTTGGCGATGACAGCGGTTACTGACAGGCGATAATACCGTCGTTCGTGGCCGGAGCGACCATAGTCACGCCGTAGACCAGCACGCATTTGACGCCCGTATACGTGCTCGTCGCACGTGCCGACCATCCGCCAGCCGTCGCTTCAAGTACCGTGATGGTCGTCCCATCGGATGGCGCAAACGATGTGATGGCCGCGGTTGTCGTAGCGTACGTTTGATTATCGTAAAAGTAATTTTCCTGCGCAGTGGCAAAGTTGCGCAGATCCGTCTTCATTCGGGCGGTATACGCCTGCCCCTTCGTAGCCGCGAACTTCGGAATCGCGATGGCGGCAAGAATCCCGATGATCACGACCACGATCAGGAGCTCAATGAGAGTAAATCCATGACGTGGTTTCATGCCCGGATCCAGAGCAAACGAGCGGCCAAAACAAGCGGCAATATGTAAGTCATTAAATTACAATGGCTTACAAAATATCAATCACAATTCTGAAGTGATTTTTGCCTTGTAAACTGCGGCAGTTGACCAATTTTGCAAGACAATTTGGCAAGATTTTGTTCTCGCTACATCACACGCTACATCTTTGTGTCCAACCAGTTGTCCCCCACCCCTATGTCCACCACCAGGGGGACCGATAGCTCAGTCGCATGTTCCATCTGCGTCCGCACGATTTCTTGTATCACGTCCAACTCTTTGGGGTGCACATCGAACACGAGCTCGTCGTGCACCTGTAAGAGCATACGGCTCTGCACACGCTGAGTGCGCAACGCCTCGTCGATACGGATCATCGCGATTTTGATCAGGTCCGCAGCAGATCCCTGAATGGGAGAATTGGCCGCGATCCGTTCGCCAAATGCGCGAATGTTGAAGTTACGCTCGCGGAGCTCCGGAATGTATCGCCGCCGTCCAAAGAGCGTTTGGACGTATCCATGCTGGCGTCCAAACTCCACCATGGAGTCGAGATACGCCTTGACCCCTTGGAACCGCTCGAAGTACTTGGTAATGAACTCCTTGGCTTCCGCGTGCGAGATCCCCAGCTGTTGCGACAGCGCGTGTGCCCCCTGCCCGTAAATCGTGGCAAAGTTGATGGTCTTGGCTCTCGCGCGCATTTCACCGTTCACGTCAGCGAGTGGCACGTCGAAAATGATGGCCGCGGTTTGCCGGTGAATATCACCTCCGGCATTGAAGGCTTGCACAAAATTCGTGTCACCCGACAGATGCGCAAGCAATCGTAACTCGATCTGCGAATAGTCGGCCGACAACAAGGTCCACCCCTTTTTGGGGACAAACCCCCGACGAATCTCGCGCCCCAGCTCACGACGGATGGGGATGTTCTGCAAGTTAGGGTCGTTGGACGACAATCGTCCCGTACTAGCGACTGTTTGATTGAACGATGTATGGATCCGCCCCGTACGAGGATTAATCAGGACGGGCAACGTGTCGAGATACGTATTTTCGAGCTTGGAGAGCTCACGATATTCCATAAGCAACCCGGGAAGCTGATGCCCTTCGTCCGCCAGCTCCTGCAACACGCTAGCGTCGGTGGACGGACCAGTTGCGGTTCGCTTGATGACCGGCAGTCCCAGCTTCGTAAATAGAACTTCACGCAGTTGGACGTTAGACCCGATGTTGAACTCTTCGCCCGCTGTTTTATAGATCTCCTGTTGTACCGCTTCACGCTCGCGCTGAAAACGCGTCTTGAGTGTCTTGAACCGCGCCAGATCGATCGTAATTCCCTGAAACTCCATTTCGGCGAGAACATCAATGAGCGGCATCTCGATCTCATTGAACAGACGCGTCAACTCATACGCGTCTAGCTGCTTGGCGAAGTGCTCGCGAAGTTGAAGCGCCATGTCGGCATCTTCGCAGGAGTAGTCGCGTGCTCGAGAAATCGAGACTTCCGAAAAGGGGATCTCGTTTTTCCCTTTGCCGCACACAGACTCATAGGAAATCATCTGATGATCGAGGATCTCGAGCGCCAACATATCCAATGAATGCGCCCGACGCCCCGGATCAAGCACATAGCTCGCAATCATCGTATCGAATTCCAACCCGCGCAGAGTCACACCAACGCTCCGCAGCACCAGCACATCGTATTTGGCGTTGTGAGCAACCTTTTTGACCGAAGCATCTTCGAGCAACGCACGAAGCGGCTCGACTTCGTCCGACAAGAGGGGCGGCAGATTCCGAACCGGCTCCGTCTCAGGAATCGACGGCGCCTTAGCTCCCCTTCCATCGAGAAGATCACCCTGCGCGGCAGCCGGTGCCACATGACCAAAGGGGAAATAATAGGCTTCACCTGGAGCCGCTGCGATAGAAATCGAGACGAGCTGCGCCCGAAGCGGATCAACTTTGACAGGCGACCCAGGCTCGATAACGGTCTCAGTATCGAACGCGATATACTTGGCCTTCCGCAAACGCGCTACAACGCGCTTCAGCTCCTTGACGGTATCGACCGTTTGATAGGTGATCTCTGGAGCTGTCGGCGTAGCCAACGGCAGCGCTTCAACCGAAGCTGCTTCAACGGTTGATGAAGACACCGCAGCACCACTCACCACCCCAATGGGGGTAGGGACGTCTTTAATGAGCGAATGGAACTCCAATTCGACGTAGAGTTGCTTGATCGCCTCGAGATCGGGCGTGCTCACCCGTAACGCATCGAGATCAAACGTAACGTCGAGGTCGTCCCGAATGGTGACAAGCTCTTTAGAAAGCCGCGCATTGTCCGCATGCTCCAACAACGCCTCACGTGGCCGCTTTTTCGTCACCTCGGCAGCATGCGCCAAAATATCCTCGACGTGCCCGTACTGCCCCACGAGCTCGATTGCAGTCTTGTCACCAATACCTTTCACACCGGGGACATTGTCCGAAGCATCACCAACCAGCGCCAGGTAGTCAGTCACGTACTTGGGCTCGACGCCAAGTCGCTCTGAACCATTCTCGACCCCCACCCACTGCTCTTCGATGCTCGCCGGGCCACCACGTCCCGGATTGAGAAGCCATACCCCACGCCGAACAAGCTGCTGAAAGTCCTTATCGCCCGAAACGACGACAACATTGAGCTGCTGCTCGACACTCTTCCGCACCAACGTACCAATCACATCGTCCGCTTCGTACCCAGGAAGGGAAAGAATCGGAATGTTGTACGCTTCCAGCATGGCGGTGATACGCTCCATCCCGGTATCGAAGTCCGATTGCAACTCGTCTGTAAGCTTTTCCCGCGTCGCCTTGTACGCCGGATAGCGCTCGTGCCGGAACGACAACCCCGAGTCGTGCACCCACCCTAAATAC
>Ga0105237_10001054_pt1 | contig 37030 bp, 34 predicted proteins | sample KBSC24metaG_FD_81520 | JGI IMG/M metagenome (GOLD analysis project Ga0105237, IMG submission 81520) | Corn rhizosphere microbial communities from Kellogg Biological Station, Michigan, USA - KBS C2-4 metaG | ecosystem: Host-associated > Plants > Roots > Rhizosphere > Soil | place: Michigan, USA...
CTAACAGTCTCATGTCAAAGAGCGACAAACTAAACCAAAGAGGCGCTGCGGCGTCACGCTCAGAGTGTGTTCAAAAAACTCTTGACAGCGAACGACGCCTCATAGATGACCGTATCCAACAATAACTCTCGACTCTCGACAGGCAAAGCTGCGCGGCATATTTACTATTCTGACGATCCGATTTACCATTTCCCTCCGAGCACTCGTAGCTCAGTTGGATAGAGCGTCTGACTTCGAATCAGAAGGTCGCAGGTTCGAGCCCTGCCGGGTGCACCACTCAAAACATCGATCCCCCAAAATGTCTCCCACTCCCACAGAAATCAGAGTTCGCCATCCGAAAAAATTGCGACTGGCGTTGATGACCGCCGCCGTCCTGGGTGGTTTTTACTTCTTTTTCGGGTACCTGCCTGTGTGGGCGTGGATTGGTGGCATTGTCGTCGCGATCGCTCTCGTCTACAGAGCGATAAAGGGTGAGAGCCACGATCCGGTTATCACCCTGAACGAAGAAGGCATATTCGATCGCAGATTGAGGGTCGGTGTGATCCGTTGGGACGATATCCGACGCGCCGTACCTTTTTCGCTTCAAGGTGTAGACTACCTCTCCCTGGAACTCCACGACATGAAGACCTATGAGGCTCGCCGACCGCTTTGGCTGAGGCTCCTTTCGAAGGGGCAGCGACTTGTGGGCCTGAGTTCAGTATCCATTCTTGCGAATGGACTCGATATGGATCTTCATACTCTCGCGGATGAGATTCAGGAACGTTGCGGGGTCGTAAGCGGGCGGGGAGTTGGAATCGAATGAGGAGGTGCTCATGATTTTCTATACCGGCCGCGGAGTTTTTACCCTGTTCATATTCATTCTGCCTTTCATCGTGATCGCCGCGATACTAAACTATGGCTTCGGCTTTGACGTCTTAGCCACAAAGTCGTCCTGGCCGCTCCATTCGCTGATGTTGTTGGGAGCGATCCTGACCTTCGCGCTTGGCTGGTATTGGAACCGGGAGATGGTTGAAGACACAATTCGTGAAAGATCCGGTCTGGTGAAAGTGTTGCGCCCAAAACACACGCTCTACTGGATCCGAATGGAATACTGGGGACTGATCTTTCTCGTCCTCTACTTTGCTTTCTGCGCTTATCGTTCTTATCGCTTCAGATAATTTCAAGGATTAAAAGCATGCCTGACAGTGCTGCAAAGCTCGCAATCATCGGAATCCGCTACGACGAGAATTCGTCATTCACAAAAGGTGCCGCGGATGCACCGCCGCAGATTCGTGCCGCGCTGCGCTCGGACGCGTGGAACCTGACGAGCGAAAATGGTACCGATCTCTCCGACGATTCAGTCTTCTTCGACGCGGGCGACATCGAGCCGGTGCCCGGCAGCGAGATGCCCGCGCTGATCGAGAACTCGCTCTACACGTTGATCGCCGATGGACTGATGCCGATCTCGCTCGGTGGCGATCATTCGATCACTCATCCGATCGTGAGGGCGTTCGCAAGAAAGTACAACAACCTCAGCATTCTGCATTTCGACGCTCATCCGGATATTTACGACAACTACCAGGGAAACCGTAATTCCCACGCGTCGCCGTTTGCTCGGATCATGGAGCAGAGACTCGTGAAACGGCTTGTTCAGGTGGGAATCAGAACGTTTACCGCAGACCAGCGCGAACAGGTCAGGAAGTTCGGAGTCGAGTCGATCGAGATGCGCAATATCACGCCGGATCTTCGGCTCGAGTTTGATTCGCCGGTTTACATTTCATTTGACGTCGACGCGCTGGATCCGGCGTTCGCGCCCGGAGTGTCGCACCGCGAACCGGGTGGTCTATCGACGCGACAAGCGATCGAGTTGATTCAGCGGTTGAAGGGGAAAGTCGTTGGCGCGGATATTGTGGAGTTCAATCCGCGGATGGATCCGCTGCACATCACGGGGACGGTGTGTGCGAAGATCTTCAAAGAGATCGCCGCGCGCATGCTCGAATAGAGCCACAAAAAGGAACAAAGCAGGACACAAAGTTCTCAGCGTCGATCGATAGGGACGTAGTTTCGCGTTCGGTTGCCCAGGTAGATTTGGCGAGGGCGCGCGATTTTTTGTTCTTCGTCTTCGAGTAGTTCGACCCACTGCGCGAGCCAGCCTGAGGTTCGCGGTATCGCGAACATTACTGGAAACATATCGACCGGGAAACGCATCGCCTGGTAGATGATGCCGGAGTAGAAATCGACGTTTGGATAGAGCCGGCGTTTGACGAAGTACTCGTCTTCCAGTGCGATCCGCTCCAGTTCGAGCGCGATGTCCAACAACGGATCTTTGCCCGTCACTTCAAACACTTCGTAGGCCACCTGCTTGATGATCCGCGCGCGTGGATCGTAGTTTTTGTAGACGCGGTGACCGAATCCCATCAGACGAAACTCGCCGGCCTTGACGCGCTTGATGTAGTCAGGAACGTTCGCAACCGAGCCAATCTCATTCAACATCCGCAACACCATCTCGTTCGCGCCGCCGTGCAATGGACCATAAAGCGCCGCCGCCGCGCCCGCGAGCGATGAAAACGGATCGGTGTGCGCGCTGCCGATACTGCGCATCGCGTTGGTGCTACAGTTCTGTTCGTGATCGGCGTGAAGTATGTACAGCACTGTGAGAGCGCGTTCGAGCACTGGATTCGGCTTGTAAGTCAGCTCCGTTGTCTTGAACATCATGTTGAGGAAGTTGCCCTCGTAACTCAGATCGTTGTCCGGATATGAGTAGCGCATTCCGATCCGGTGGCGGTAAGCGAACGCTGCGATCGTCGGGACTTTGGCAATGAGCCGGTAGATCTGCTTCTGTCGACACTCGACGTTGAAGATATCCTTGGCGTCGGGATAAAAAGTCGAAAGCGCACCCAGGGTTGCTTCAAACATTCCCATTGGGTGCGCGTTGTAGTGGAAGCCGTCGATCACCTTCAAAATGTTTTCGTTGATGAACGTGTGAAAGGTGATCTGCTTCGTCCACTCTTTGAGCTGAGACTCTGTGGGAAGTTCACCGTAGAGCAACAAGTATGCGACTTCGAGATACGTGCTTTGCTCTGCGAGTTGATCGATGGGATAACCGCGGTACTCGAGGATTCCTTTGTCGCCGTCGATGAACGTTATGCGGCTCTTGCACGAGGCTGTGTTCATGAACGCCGGGTCGTACGTCATCAGACCGAAATCGTCGTCTGACGCCTTGATCTGGCGCAGATCCATGGCTTTGATCGTGCCGTTTTGGATCGGCAACTGGTACTGCTTGCCGGTGCGATTATCGGTGATGGTAAGGCTGTCGTCGCTCATGATCAGAGTCTCCCATAAAAGGATGTCGACCACAAAGACACTGCGGACGCGGAGACGGGGAGACACGGAGACGCGGAGCAATTCTCCGTGTCCACGCGTCTCCCCGTCTCCCCGTCTGCTTTACTTACTTGTTCTTTCGCGCGGCTTTGATTTCGTCGTCTGCCCGTTTGCGAGCGTCCTTCGACTCGCTTTCATTCAACCCGAGATCCTGCAAGGTCTGGCCCAGGCTTCTGCCGGAATTCAAACCGTTGAGAATCGCATCACGCGTGATGTTGGGATGTCGTGAACCCAGATTCTGTGCCAACCTCGTTGCTGAAACGTAATTCCCAAACTTCAAGTCCGGATTGTTTGCCAGCGCAGCCTCGTAACCAGCGCGCAGATCGTTCGCATTGGTGTGCAATGCCTGCGGAACTCCCGGATGGTCGCGCAGATCATCATCCGCCCGACGGAGGTTATTGGAGCGCGCACGCTCGAGCCCTTCAGCCGAACGTCCATTCGATTTGGTCGAGGCATTGCTCAGACCTTCATCCGAACGTCCGTTGGATCTGTCAGAAGCATTGCCCAATCCACGATCGACACCGACGCCCGGAGGTGGACCACCACGATTGCTGCTACCGCCACCACCGCCGTGACCTCCACCACCGCCTTTGCCCTTTCCTTGTGCAAACGCGGCAGTTGCGAGAGTCAACACTAACAGACATAAAATTCCGACGTGAACCAACTTACTCATAATGCATACCTCCCTACTTGATACCCAACAGCTCGATCTCAAAGATTAGGTCGGAATTTGGAGGAATACCAGGGCGGCCCGCGGGTCCGTAAGCGAGATTGCTCGGAATGTAGAGCTTACGTTTGCCGCCCACCTTCATCGTCTGCAACCCCTCGTTCCAACCCTCGATTACCTGGCCCAGCCTGAATTCGACGGGTTTTCCTCCGGGCATTTTGTAAGAGTTGTTAAACTCGGTGCCGTCTTTCGCAAGGCGGCCAATGTATTGGACTGACACGGTCTGCCCCATCTGCGGGCTTGGACCATCGCCCACCCTGAGATCCTGAATTTTTAGTCCCGAAGGCGTTGTGACTTCGGCGCCCGCCTGCGTACCGCGCGTACTTATGAGATACGCGACGACAGCACCTGCTAAAACAATCAACACGATGATCGCGCCGATTCTCAGATTGCGGGTGCTCGCGGGAACTGCGGAAGGACCGCCTGGATTCGTAGTTGAATGCGGAATCCTCGGACGTTTTCTAGCTCTGTTTATCTTTCGATGTCGACTTTGTGGCACCGAGGCTTTATACAGTATCTTCTTTCGTAATGCCACTGGTCGCCGTAATCCCGGAACCGAACACGCCGGTCGAGTTGCGCGAGGTCGCCGAGCCCGATCTCGAACCGAATTCCGCGCTTCTCGAGGTCGAGCTGTCGGAAGTTTGTGGAACTGATATTCACCTCCAGCAAGGTCGACTTGAGGGTGTTCCGTATCCACTTGTTCCCGGACACGTTTCAGTCGGACGTTTGCAGAAGATCCGTGGCGAGCTGTTCGATATTGATGGTAAGCGATTCACGGAAGGCGAGCGCGTGACGTTTCTCGACGTCCATCGCACGTGCAATGCGTGCTGGTATTGTCTGATAGCCAAAGCGCCGACGCGATGTCCAAACAGGAAGGTTTACGGAATCACGTATGGCCTCGATGACGGACTTTGTGGTGGCTGGGCAACTCACATTTACATCAAGCCCGGCACACGCTGCATCAGGCTCGATGCAGCGGCGGAAACCTTCATGGCCGGGGGCTGCGCCTTGCCAACCTCGATTCACGCTGTCGAACGCGGTGACATAAAGATCGGCGACACGGTGCTCGTGCTCGGCTCAGGACCGGTGGGCATAAACTCGATCGTCGTGGCGCTGATGCGTGGCGCACTTCGCGTGTTTTGCATCGGCGCGCCGCAAGCGCGACTCGACGCCGCGCGGGCCGCAGGAGCGACAGACACGCTGAATATCGGAACGCACAACGACAACGAACGATTGGATTGGGTTCTCGAAAAGACTTCAGGACGCGGCGCGGATGTAACCATCGAAGCGACTGGCGTTCCGGACGCTGTGGTTCAAGCGATGCGGTTTACGCGTGACGCAGGGACGGTGGTGGTTGTTGGCCAGTACACCGATCACGGTGTGACTTCGTTCAATCCTCATCTTGACTTGAACAGGAAACATCTCGATGTTCGTGGTTGCTGGGGGTCAGAGTTTTCCCACTTCTATCGCAGCGCGCAGCTTGTCGCAGAAAGATCGGAAGTTTGGTCGCGGATAAAGCTGAGTTCGTATGGATTGAGTGAGGCTAATGAAGCGCTGAGTGATGTTGCGGAGGGACGAGTCTTGAAGGCACTGATCCGGCCATAGAAATTTAACCGCAGATGAACGCGGATGAACGCAGATCGATCAGCGTTCATCCGCGTTCATCTGCGGTTAAATTTCCGCGGTCCCATCTCGTCTCTCATCGTCTGAAACTTCTGCCACTGTTCGGGCGTGAGCACCGTTTGCAAGCGTCCATCAGCCTGACGACGAATCTCGTCTACCTTCGGCTCCGACTCCTTGCGCAACGATCGCAGTTGTTCACGCGTGTCGCTGAAAATCTCCTGCACTTTCGTTTTTTGATCGTCGTTCAGTTGCAGCCGCTTTGCCATCTGTTCGAAACGATCGCCCCGGTCAGCACGTGCGACGTACCGGTAGACGTTGAGCGCCAAAACCCCCGCCGCGAATCCGAGCACGAAGATGATCAGAGCCGCAACGCGTACCTGCCATCTGTTTTTGGAGACGTTATCCATTATTTACCTGCCTCATCGTCGTCGGCGTAAATTGTGCTCATCACCTGTTCGTAAGTCAGTTCGTCACTTCCCTGGCCGATGATTACAGACTCTGCGGAATAAGCTGACACCGGCTGGTCGATCGGCGTTGACGTCGCCGGCAACACGAAACTCAGCGCCGCGAGTGCTGCGGTGGTCACGGCCATGGAAGAGACAAGTACTTTCGCCGACTTCCACAGCCGCCACATGGCCGGCACGCTTTCCACCGCTTGCTGCTCTCTCAACGCAGCCATGACCCTGGTTTGAAAAAACGGCGTTGGCTCAATCGTCACCTGAGCTCTGCTTTTGAGAATCACGGCCGCGAGTTGTGCAGCTTCGAAAGCATCGCGACACGACACACAATCCTTCGTGTGAACCCGAATCTCGTTCAGCTCGACCTCTGAAAGACTCGCGATCGACGCGTTATCCAGGATTTCAGTGATGTGCTTCTCTTTCATTTGCTCACCTGCTCTAATTTCTTACCTCGAGGGTCCAACAACTTCTCCATCGCTTCCCGAAGCTTCTTCCGCGCGCGAAACGCTCTCACTTTGACTTTCGACTCCGACCATCCTGTCGCTTCAGCCACTTCCTTGATCGACGCGTCTTCACCGTCGATCATCAACAACGCCTGCTGATCCTCTGGAGGAAGAACAGCCAACAATCGATCCGCGAGATCCGCTGCTACCAAACTGTTCTCGACGGAAGCTTGTTCGCGACCGTCGCCTGCGGATTGCTGGTTAAGCCAGCCCTCTTCGTCGTCGGTGAGATCGGAAACGGTCAACTCTGGTCGTCGTTTCGAACTCCTCACCATATTCAGACACGTGTTTGTCGCGATCCGTGTCAACCAGCCTTCGAGGGAGCCGCGACCTTCAAAACTCCCAAGCTGCGTGTATGCTTTCAAAAAAATTTCCTGCGCCGCTTCTTCAACCAAACTTCGCTGCCGGAAGAACCGGCTCGCCACGCTGAATACTCGCGGGCTGTAGCGTCGCACTATCTCCGCAAAGGCAGACTCGTCACCGTCCTGCGCTTGTCGCGCCAAGTCCAACTCCAAGGCCTGTTCGAGCCCACTCTCCAGTTGCGGTCCTCATCGGTTTAACGGAAGGCGGATTCTTTAGAACAACCCGAACCCGCCCATTCCGCTGGGGGACGCTTACTGATTGTCGCGATTGCGCATCTCGCCACGCCGGGCTTTGAACTGCGCTTTCGACTGTTCAAGCTGGGCTTTCTGCTCAGCAGTTAGAACGGAAAGTGTTTCCTGGTGGAGCTTGTATCGCTCGCCCATCAGCTTCGCCTCGAGGCTCGCCATTTCCGTCAGTTTCTGAGTAGCCAGCGTTTCATTGAACGTACCGCCTTCGTTCGCCTGACGCAACTCCTGCCGCTTGGCATGAAGCTGTTCGCGCAGGGGTTTGTTTCTTTCGGCGAAACTTTCGCGGATCTGTTTGATCTTGGTCTTCTGGTCCTCAGTTAAATTAAGCTGTCCGAAGAATTCACCGCGGCGCATTCCTCCCCAGCCATGTCCTTTGTGATCACCTCGACCGCCGCGCCGTTCAGTGCGCGGGCGTTGTGTGTTGTCCTGATTCGGTGTAACCGTCTGGGCAACCGCAATCGAGGCAGCCAAACCAATCGCTGAGAGAGTAGCAATTGCAAGTGTCTTGAACCGTCCTAATTTGCTCATTGGTGTTTTTATTTACTCCTAAGTGTCCTTTGTATTCGTTTGGGGAGCCTCACGACAGCTAAGACACCTCGACTCCGCAGACGGTTACAGCCAGATTGCACAGATTTTGCGTGTAACCACAGTCAACCCCCTGGTGTCTTCAAACGTGTGGGCAAATTCTGATTGATAGAGGAACGCATGTCGAGTCAAGTTGTTAAACAACCTTTAGTCACAGGAGTTAGCACAGCTCGCGGTTTGGGCTGGTTCAAACAGTTTTGGAGCCGATTGTTGGCCGGCAAGAAAAAGCTTTTGATAGGCGGTGGCTTCATGGCCGCTGTCGTGCTGGCCGGATTTTATTTCTGGGCTGACGACTCCAGCACGCCGCAGTACCTGACTGCACGTGTGGAGCGGGGCAACCTGCGAAACACCGTCACTGCGACCGGAACGTTGCAGGCGGTCACGACTGTTCAGGTCGGTAGCCAGGCGTCGGGAACGATTTCCGCGCTTTATGCTGACTTCAATTCAGTCGTGAAGAAAGGCCAGGTTGTCGCGCAGCTCGACCCGGCCGTCGCCAAGGCGCAGGTGGACCAGGCTCGTGCGAATCTCGAACAAGCACGCGCCAGCTTGGCTCAGTCTCGCGCCGCAGTCGTGAATGCTCGCGCGGGTATAACTGACGCGCAGGCAAAAAATCTCGCAGCCAGGTCGACAGTGCAAAACAATCAGGCAGGCGTTTCCGCCGCTGAAGCTAACGTCGCTGTTCTGAAAGCACAGCAGGACGACGCTCTTAGTCTTTTGAAACAGCAGGAGTCGTTACTCAAATCGGGCGTGATCGCGCAAAGAGATTACGACGTCGCGATGACCGCTTATAAGAGTGCTGAAGCGCGCTACAACCAGGCCGTGGCACAGTTAAACCAGGCGAAGCTGAGCGAACAGTCTTCGTCGAGTGCCGGCATCGCTCAATCGCAAGCTGTGGTCGAGCAGTCGCAGGCACAGGTGCAACAGGCTCAAGCGCAAGTGCAGCAGAACACAGCGCAAGTGCAGCAGGCGCAGGCGGCGCTGAGTTTGGCGGAAGTAAATCTAAGTCATACGACGATCGCTTCGCCCATCGACGGCATTGTGGTGTCGCGTGACGTGAACGTCGGGCAAACGGTGGCTGCAAGCTTGTCGGCGCCGACGCTCTTTACGATCGCAAACGATCTGACGCAGATGCAGGTGATTGCAAACATCGATCAGGCAGACATTGGTTTGGTGGAGCAGGCGAAGTCGGTGAAGTTTTCTGTCGACGCGTTTCCAGGCAAGGAGTTTGACGGAAAGATCGCTGAGATGCGGCTTAATCCGGTGAACGTGCAGAACGTTGTGACTTACAACGTCGTGATCAATGTCGAGAATCCGGAGCAGAAACTGAAGCCGGGTATGACGGCGAATCTGACGATTACGATCGACGAGCGAAACAACGTGTTGAAGGTTCCGAATTCTTCGCTCCGCTTCATGCCGCAGGACGCGACCAGGCAGCGCACGTCAGGTGCAGCGGCAGGTGGTCAGGGTCAGGGCCAAGGTCAAAGTCAGGGCCGCAGACGCCAGCAGCAGGGTGATAACGCGCAGGCCGACGGTGGTGAGAACCGATTCGCTCCGGCGTCAGCACCGGTGCTTTCCGGACAGGTCCGGAACGTGTGGGTGCTCGGCCAGAACGGTAAACCTGAGCGCCGCAGAATCACCGTGGGACTGAGTGACGGTTCGGCAACCGAAGTCGTCGAAGGTGATCTGAGAGAAGGCGACATGGTTATCACTGGTCAAACGATAACTGGCGCGAACATGAATGCGAACACGCAAACACCGCCAGGATTCGGTAACGCACCACGAACGGGTGGAGGCGGCGGCCGCAGATAACTGCGCGACGGTCGAACGTAACTGTAGGGGCGGCCCTCCGTGGCCGCTCCTCCGATAGGAAACACGATGTCTACTACTTTTGTTGAATCACAGATAAATCCCGCGGTCGCATTGGATGCGCCCATCCCCGAAGCGCAGCCGGTGATCCAGTTGGATCATATTCACAAGACCTACGCGATGGGTGACGTCGAAGTGCACGCACTGCGCGGCGTTTCGCTGACCATCCGGCAAGGTGAGTTCGTCGCGATCATGGGTGCTTCCGGTTCAGGAAAGTCGACGACGATGAACACTCTCGGCTGTCTGGATCGTCCGACGCGCGGCACTTACATCCTCGACGGCGAAGACGTTTCCGAGCTGTCGAAAGACGAACGCGCCGACATTCGTTGTCAGAAGATCGGGTTTGTGTTTCAGGGCTTCAATTTGCTTTCACGCACCTCAGCGTTAGAGAACGTTGAGCTTCCGATGCTCTATCTCGGTGTTGATTCAGCCCAGCGTCATCAACGTGCGATGGAAGCGCTCGCGGCCGTGGGGCTGGCAGGCCGCGAGCAGAATCATCCGAATCAGTTGTCAGGAGGACAGCAGCAGCGCGTCGCGGTTGCGCGTTCACTCGTCAACAATCCGGCGTTGATTCTCGCGGACGAGCCGACGGGTAATTTGGATTCGCGCACCTCGGTCGAAGTGATGGAGATCTTTCAGCGCTTGAACCGCGAACGCGGAATCACGCTAGTTCTGGTCACGCACGAAACCGACATCGCTCAATACGCGGACCGCGTCGTCGTTTTCAAGGACGGCAAGATCAAATCTGACCAGCAGGTTAAAAACCCGCGTGACGCGGCAGAAGAACTAAAGAATCTCCCGGTGATTGAGGACGACGACGACGACGATGAGTAAGGACGTTTTCTTGTGCTCTTTTTTGTGCCTTTTTGTGGCTAATTGGAAATCGACATGGACCTCTTAAACATCATTCGCGTCGCCTTTCGCGCTCTCATTCGAAACAAAATGCGCGCGGCCCTAACCATGCTCGGCATCATCATCGGCGTTGCCGCCGTGATCGCGATGGTAAGCATCGGCCAGGGCGCGTCGGCCTCCGTGCAGGCACAAATCGAGAGCATCGGCACGAACCTGCTCTTCGTCAGCGCCGGCGCGCAGAACGTCGGCGGCGTGCGCAGCGGCACGGGCGACACCGGCACCAACACACTAACCGTCGACGACCTTCAGGCAATCAAACGTGAAGTTCCGAGCGTCTCGATGGTCACACCAAACGTCAACGCGAGATCGCAACTCGTCGCCGGCAACATGAACTGGAACACCGCGGTGACCGGCGTCAGCGAAGAGTATCCCGAGATACGTAAGTGGCCAGTCGCGAACGGCTCATTCTTTACGGATGCAGACGTGCGGACCGCAGCGCGCGTGATCGTCATCGGCCAAACACTGGCTGACAACCTGTATCCCGGCACGGACCCGATCGGCCAGGACATTCGCGTGCTGAACCTGCCGTTTCGAATCGTCGGCGTGATGGCAAGAAAGGGTCAGGACCCACAAGGCCGCGACCAGGACGACGTCGCGTTTGCGCCGTACACGACGGTGCAGAAGAAAATCCTCGGCAGAGATCGCGTTCAGATAGCTTTCGTGTCGGCGATCTCGCAAGACGCTACTTACACAGCGCAATCGCAGATCACGGAGCTGCTGCGCCAGCGTCACAAGCTGGCGGCAAGTGAGCCGAATGATTTTACGGTTCGCAACATGACCGACGTTGCCGAAGCGGCGAATGAGACCAGCAAGACGATGACGATCCTGCTTGCGTGTATCGCGGGCGTGTCGCTGCTCGTCGGCGGCATCGGCATTATGAACATCATGCTGGTGTCAGTCACAGAGCGCACGCGCGAGATTGGTATTCGCATGGCGATCGGCGCGCGTTCGTCGGCTGTGCGTAGTCAGTTCCTGATCGAGTCGATCGTGCTGAGTCTGACCGGTGGCATGGTGGGAATCGTCCTGGGCGTTGCTTTTTCACTGGCGATCCCCGCGTTTTTAGGTTGGCCCACGCTGGTCTCGATGATGGCGATTATAGGCTCCGCTCTCTTCTCTGCGGCGGTCGGGATCTTCTTCGGCTACTACCCCGCACGGAAGGCTGCGTCACTCGATCCGATCGAAGCTCTGCGTTACGAGTAAAGCCTTAACACGGATACGCGATCAGACAGATTTGTTCTGATCCGTATCTATCCGTGTAAATTTGCGGCTTTGCCACGCGAAATGCAGGCCCACCCAAATTAAAAAACTCACGAGATACCCAAGCACTACTCCACCCCAATCGGTTGAGCCTGGTGCGCTCCTGCTGATAATGAATATCACACCCAACAGAACGGCATGGACAGTCGCGAGAGTCCAAAGCGCCGCGCGAAATGGATTGAGTCTGGTTGTCATCCACAAAAGTAAAACGATGAAGTTGCCCACCACTCCGGTACTCACCAGGGCGTCCAGGATGTAACCGACCCAATAGATGGAAAAGAAGTCGTTTCGCTTTAAATAACCGAGTAGCAGAAGAGCAATCACGATAATGCCAACACAGCCGAGCAATGCGACTAAATCTGATCGTCTATTCATGAAGACACCTTCCCTTCCTGAGCGGTCAGCGCGTTCTTTCGACGCGGTCAATACAAGATCCACGAAGGTTCGTAACCAGAAGCTCAACAATGAGCCACCGCGAGCTTCCGCTCGATAACTGTCGCGAAATACCTGCTGCATCTGCCCGCCAAACTCGCGGCGAAACTCCGGCGGATAAGCGAGTAGCAACAACCCATAGACTCTGGTAGACAGGTTCATCGTTCTAAGTGCCGCGTGCGGAAAGAAGCTTCTTGGAACGCGCGCTCTTTACTAGTTTGTCGAGACGCTCGGCTTCCGCGATTGCGACACGGCGGCCGAGGTCACTGAGGCGATAGTAGCGTCTTCGCTCGTCGTCGAGTTCCGGATCAGGCCGCTCGTCGAGTTCTTCGATTAGCCCGTCATTCAGCATGCGTTTGATCGATCCGTAGAGCGTCCCTGGTCCAACGCGCATCTTGCCTTCGGTGCGCTCGTCGACCTCGCGCATGATCTCGTAACCATGCCGTTCTTTATCCGCGAGCGCCAGCAGGATATGAAACATCGCCGGCGTCAGCGGCAACCACGCCTCTGGTTTCTCTTTCGTCACTCTATCGCCTCACACTGTATCGAGCGGCGATATAGTACAGGGAACGGCGAGCGCTGTCAATAACCAGCCGCGGATTTCACGGATCCGTATCCATCCGCGTAAATCCGTGGCTATAATCTGCCGCATGTCCCGGAAAACACTCGCTCTTTCTCTTATTCTCGTTTTGGCGATAGTTAGTCAGGGCCAGCGACGAACTCAACCAGACAACACTCAGTTCAAGCGACCGCGACTCGTGATGCTCATCGTCGTGGACCAGTTTCGCTACGACTATCTCGAGCGCTTCGGAGATCTGTTTGCGCCGAACGGCTTCCGGCGGTTGTTGCGCGACGGAGCGTCGTGGACCCAGTCGAACTACGATCACATGCCGACCTACACGGCGCCGGGTCATGGGACCATGATGACGGGCGCTTATCCTGCTGAGACTGGAATCATTGGCAATGAGTGGTTGGACCGCGCTACAGGGGCTCGGATCATGAGTGTTTCTGACGACACGACACGACTTCTCGGTGACAATCCCAACGTGTCCGGCGCGAGCCCGCGACGCCTGATGAGTTCAACTGTCGGCGACGAACTACGGCTCGCAACTACCGACCGTTCAAAGGTCATCGGCATCTCGGTTAAAGATCGCTCCGCCATTCTTCCCGCGGGTCGTCACGCGAACGCCGCGTACTGGTTCAGCATCGCCAGGGGCAACATGGTGTCGTCGACGTACTACTTCAAAGAACTGCCTGCGTGGGTTACTGCTTTCAACAACACGCGCCCGGCAGACAAATACTTCGGCGCAAAATGGGAACGCCTGCTCCCCGAAGATGAATACATCAAGCGCGCCGGACCGGATGATCCTTCATGGGAGAACGTTGGCGGTGTGGCTGCCGGCACGAGCGTTTTCCCGCACACGATCACCGGTGGAGTAAAGGCGCCCGGCAGAGAGTTCTACACTGATCTCGACTACACACCTTTTTCAAATGAGCTGCTCGTCTCATTTGCACAACAAGCAATAATCAGCGAGCAGTTGGGCCAGGATGACGATACAGACGTTCTGACTGTTAGTTTCTCGGCAAATGATTACGTGGGCCACCGCTTTGGTCCATACAGTCAGGAAGCGATGGACATCACGCTCAGAGTTGATCGGCAGATCGCGACCCTCCTCGACTTCGTCCAGGCTCGCGTCGGACTGTCGAACACGCTCGTCGCGTTCACCGCGGATCACGGCGTGTCTCCGATTCCGGAACATGCGGCAGCACTGGGACTGGGTGGGGGACGAGTGAAGCTACAGGATTTGTTGGCCACGATTGGCAAAGCCATCAGCGCGCGATACAACCCGCAAGGCAAGTCGCCGGATCCTTCGGCTGATTATTTGTTGAAATACAACGAAGGCGGGACGATGCGCGAGTACTTCATCAACAACAACCTTTATTTCAACTACGACGCGCTCAGACGTGACGGCGTGAATGTCGAGGAGTTTTCGCAGGTCGTCGTTGCGGCGGCGCTGACGGTTCCCGGTGTGGCGCGCGCGTTTTCTCGCGGGCAACTGTTGCGTGGTGCGACTTCAATCACCGATCCGATCGAGCGCCGCGTGCTTCATGGTTTTTATCCGGCTCGCAGCGGCGACGTGGTGCTGGTTGCTGAGCCGTACAAGTATCTGGGTGACACGCTACCGGCAACTCACGGTTCTCCTTATACCTACGATACCCACGTCCCGACGATCATCATGGGACCAGGTGTCAACCCCGGCCGTTACCTCGAAGCGGCAACGCCCGCCGACATCGCGCCCACGTTGTCTGCGCTGCTTCGAATCACGGCGCCTTCCAACGTGACTGGGCGCGTCTTGATTGAGGCGATAAGGAAGTAGACATGATTGTCAGGATTTTTTCATGATTGAATCCTGAAAAATCCTGTAAATCCTGTCTAACCTATCGCTTATAGTCTCGGGCGTACTCGGGGACTTCAATACCGTCAGGCAACCGCGGATCGTTAATCGGCGTTCCCGCCTGGAGGCTCAAAGGAACGACTCCCGCCCACATCGGCAACGCGTAATCCTCTTCATCGTCGATCGGTGGACCAGTGCGAACCTTCGCCGACGCCTCCACCAGCGGCAGCTCGAGCACCGTCGTCTTGATCAACTCCTCCTCGTTTGGTTCACGCACGTCAGCCCATCTTCCCCGCACGATGTGCTCCGATAACGCGACCAGCGCAGCGATCTTCTCCTCGCGATCTTCAATGATCGTCGCGCGACCGAAGATCACCACCGAACGATAGTTAATCGAGTGATGAAACGCCGACCGCGCCAACACCAGCCCGTCGACGATCGTCACCGTCACACACGCGTCGAGACCACCCGACAACGTTCGCAGCATCCGGCTCGCTTGCGAACCGTGAATGTAGAGCTTGTCGTCGACACGCGCGTAGCCAGTCGGGATCACGAAGGGTTGGCCCTGCGGCGCAAATCCGACGTGACAGATAAATCCCTCGTCCAGAATTGCGTAAACAGTTTCGCGATCAAAGTGGCCGCGTTTCGGCAGGCGCTTGAGCTTCGTTCGTTCGGTTTGGAGAAGTGTCATGACTGTAAATATGCCATAGACTCACGTATCATCCGTAATCTGCGGCTCGAAACTCAACCGTCCCTGAGGAGAAAAATATGCGCTTTCGACTAGCCCTGGTCGTTGTTTGTCTGCTCGCCACAACCGCGTTCGCACAGAACGGCGGTACTCAAAAGTCGCCGATGGAAGAAGCGTTTTCCCGACTCGAGTATCGCAGTATTGGCCCAGCGATTATGGGCGGACGTATTGCCGACGTCGAAGGCGTGCCCGGCGATGCGAACGTGGTCTATGTCGCGAGCGCTTCAGGCGGTTTATGGAAAACAACGAACGGCGGCGTGAAGTGGACGCCGATCTTCGAACGACAAGGAACGATCTCCATCGGCGACGTCGCACTCGCGCCGAGTAATCCCGAAGTCGTTTGGGTGGGAACGGGCGAGTCAGCCGTGCGAAACAGCGTTTCGTTCGGCGACGGTGTTTACAAATCGACTGACGGCGGAAAAACGTGGCAACACATGGGTCTCAAAGACACCGAGCGCGTCTCCGCCATCGCCATCAATCCGCAGAATCCCGACGTCGTTTACATCGGCGCACTCGGACACGCTTTTGGTCCAAACGAAGAACGCGGCGTGTTCATGACCACCGACGGCGGCAAGACCTGGACCAAAACTCTCTACATCGACAACCAGCACGGCGTGGCGGATCTCGAGATCGATCCGACGAATCCAAACATTCTCTACGCGGGCATGTGGAGTTTTGAGCGCAAGCCGTGGACACACCGTAGCGGCGATGAGAAGGGCGGGATTTACAAATCGATCGATGCCGGACGCACCTGGAACAAGCTGACGAATGGACTGCCAAAGTTGGTGGGACGCATCGGCATTCGCGTCGCGCCGAGTAATCCAAACGTCGTCTATGCAATCGTAGAAGCCAAAGATGGAACGCTCTATCGCTCCGACGATCGTGGTGAGACTTTCAAGATGGTCTCAAAACAGGATTCGATCGTCTCGCGTGGTTTTTATTACACGAAGGTGCGCGTCGATCCGACGAATGAGAACCACATCTTTGCAGTCGCGTCGACTCTGTTTACGTCAGTCGACGGAGGCAAGACGTTTCGGTCGATAACGAGCCGCAGTCATATCGACTTTCACGCGCTTTGGATCGATCCGAAGAATCCGAAACGAATGTGGCACGGGCAGGACGGCGGCATCGGCGTCACTTACGATGGCGGTGAATCCTGGGAAGCTGTTTACAACATCCCGGTGGGCCAGTTCTATCAGGTTCACGCCGACAACCGAACGCCTTTTTATTACGTGATGGGCGGACTTCAGGACAACGGGTCGTGGGCCGGGCCGAGCCGCTCGCGCGAGCCGGCCGGCATCATGAACGATGATTGGCGCATGGTCAGCTTCGGCGACGGCTTTTACGTCATCAATAATCCTGACAATCCCGACGAGTATCTTTCCGAATCGCAGGGTGGAGACATTGTTTGGACTGACATGCGCTCGCGCGAGCAGCAATCGATAAACCCGTGGGGACGCGGCAGTGGCGGTGGTCCAGCCGAAGGCCAGAAATATCGCTTCAACTGGAACACGCCGATCGTGTTTTCACCACACGACAAGACGACGGTGTACCTCGCTGGGAATGTTCTGTTCAAGAGTCCAGACTTCGGCAAAACGTGGGAACAGATCAGCCAGGATCTGACGACCAACGATCCCGCGAGGCTCAAAGACGCAGGTGGACCAATCGCGATTGAGAATTCAACCGCCGAGTATCACGGAACGATCATCACTATCGCCGAGTCGCCCGCGCAAAAGGGACAGATCTGGGTGGGCACCGACGACGGCAACCTGCAACTCACGACGGACGGCGGAAAGAACTGGGCGAACTTAATTAAAAACGTGCCCGGCATCGCAGCAAACTCGCCCGTTTCGCACGTCGAGCCGTCTCGAACCAATGCCAGCACGGCGTACGTCGCGTTTGATCGTCACATGTTCGACGACTTCAAGCCGTACGTCCTCAAGACCACCGATGCGGGCAAGACATGGACCAACATTTCCGGCAATCTGCCCGCGAAAGCATACGTGCAGGTCGTCCGGGAAGACCCGAAAAACACGAACCTGCTTTACGCCGGAACCGAGTTGGGTCTGTTTGCTTCGTACAACGGCGGCAAGGAGTGGATGCCGTTGAATCTCAAGAACCTTCCGAACGTCGCGGTCCACGATATCCTGGTCCACCCGCGTGACAACGATCTGATCCTTGCGACGCACGGCCGCAGCATCTGGATCTTTGATGATGCTACGGTGATTCAGCAGATGACGCCGCAAATTTTGAGCAGCAACGCGCACCTGTTCTCGATCCGGCCCGCATTGCGATACACCGCTCGCTTCACTCGCTACGGTATCGGCGACAAAGTCTTCGCCGGACCGAATCCGCAAACCGGAGCGTTAATTACTTACTACCTGAAAGACAAGCTCGACGAGAAAGCGACGCTCAAGGTCCAGGTCTTCGATCGCGACGGAAAGCTCGTGCAGGACATCGAGCGGCCCGCGCGTGAGAAGGGGTTGAATCGCATCGCGTGGAATCTGCGGTTTGGTGGTCCGGAAGTACGTCGACCACCCACGGAAGAGCAGATCGCGTTCGGCGGCGGAGCGCGTGGTCCACAGGTGATGCCGGGGACTTACACTGTGAAGCTGACTGTGAACGACAAGGTTTTCGAAGAGCGAGTGGAAGTGAAACTAGATCCGAGCATCAACACGCCGCTCCCCGAACTTCAGGAAGCGCTCGACATGCAGATCAAGTTACGCGATATGCAGTCGACGCTTAACACTTCGCTCCGGTTTCTCGACAGTCTTAAAGAGCAGCTCAAGCAGGCGCAGACGACGATGAAGACGTTGCAGAAAGAGCCTGACAAAGAGATGACGAAGGCGCTCGAGGACTACATCAAGGCGTTGGATACGCTGACCGATCGGCTGTCGGCGCGAAACGAAGGTTTGGGTCTCGGGGGCAGGCAGCAGGTCGTGGACGATATCGGATCGCTGTTTTTCAATCTCGATACGAATTTTGGACCAACGGCTGGGCAGAAGCAGTACTTTGGAGAGATCGAGCCCGTGTATCGCGCGAGGGTTGATGAAGTGAATAAATTCCTGCGTGAGACGTTGCCGCAGTGGAATGAAAAACTACGCGCGTGGGGTGCACCGACACTCACCACGCGCAAGCCGTTGTAGCGTTAAGAAGGTTTGCCTCGCAAAGCCGCAAAGACGCAAAGAAGAAGGCTCAATATTACGTCGGTACTTCTTCTTTGCGCCTTTGCGTCTTTGCGAGGCCAACCTAGTTCTGGCTAGCTGAAGCCAGTTGTTGTCCACGGGTCAGGCGGATGTTGCCGTTAATTCCCCTCGCGGTGATCCCGATTCCGCCGGTGCCGATGCGCGCCCAGTAGCTGCCTCGCTTACCACTCTGGTCGATTGAAACGTTCGGCAAGTCGGAAATAACTCGTCCATTCATTCCCTTCGCGTCGAAGTCCGCATTCAGATCCGACGCCAACTGCAATTCGATATTGCCATTGACGCCGCTCAGCGTCACACCATCGAGATCGATCTTCTTCACACCGACGACGATGCTTCCATTGATTCCTTTGAAGCTCGTTCTTCCGTTGGTGCTCGCGATCTGTACCCGGCCATTGATCCCTGAAACTTCAACGGCGCCGTCGATGTCGGTGGTTGTGAACGTGCCGTTAACACCTTTCGCGAGGAGTGAAATCTGGCGTGGGAGCTTCAAAGTAACGCGCTCGCCTGCGGAGTGACCAAAGAGCCGAGTAAAAAAGCCGCCATCCTTCTCGCCACGAATCCGCAAACTGTTCGCGTCCGCCTCGACGATCACTTTACGCGCATCGAGTGCTTCCTGCGACGACGCAGTCCGTTCGATGTAAACCTCGGCGGTTTTCGTATCTGATGTCTCGATCTTTACGCCGCCGTTCAACCCCGAGAGTTCGACGCGCGCACCCGGTGAAAGCTCGTAACTCTGCCGGATTTCCTGACGAACATCGGCCGAAGCGTGGTGCGAAACGAGGTCGCGAAGGTCACCTCTCGAAGAAGAGCGGGCGACCACGCCGGCGATGGCTGCAAGAAGCACCAGGAGGATGAATATGACTAAACGTTTCATGTAACTCGACCTCAAAAAGGGTGGAAATGGACACTCGGGGTCTTTAACGACAGACGCCGGAAAATTGTTTCGCTTGAAATTCGTTTTGCCAAACTACTTCCTTTACTCCCGCCGCCATGCAACAATGCCCTCCTATCTATGACAGACCGCAATTCGAAAGATCTGAAACTACTTCTGGTGGAAGACTTTGAGGACACGCGTCTCTTCATGCGTCTCGAACTCGAGGAGCTGGGCTTCATCGTGTTTGAAGCTGAAAACGGCCAGGTTGCGGTGGAGACCGCCATCCGCGAACAGCCGGACGTGATTCTGATGGACCTGACACTGCCGCTCATGGACGGCTTTGAGGCCACGAAGTTGATTCGCCAGAACGACCCACTCAAAAACGTTCCCATCATCGCCGTCACGGCGCACCAGGAGGATGACTTTCGTTCCGATGCGAAAGCGTCAGGCTTTGACGCGTACGTCACAAAACCAATTGACGTCACCTGGCTCAAGGAACTGATCGCCGGTCTACTAATCTGATCCATGATCGTCATTCGAAATATCGAGAGCCTCGCGGAGATGCGCGAGGTGGAGCAACTGCAACGAGACATCTGGGGAGTTGACGAGCTCGAGGTGTATCCGGCACTCGCGTTGAAACCGCAGACGGAAGTCGGGGCGATACTGATGGGCGCGTTTGCTGAAGGGCGGATGGTGGGTTTTGTGTTTGGGTTTCCGGGCATTCTGGATGGTGAGACGATCATTCATTCAGACATGCTTGGGATTCGCGAGGAGTATCGTTCACAGAATCTCGGGTACCTGTTGAAGATCGCGCAGCGTGATGCGGCGCTAGCGCGGGGCGTCAAGCGCATCACGTGGACGTTCGATCCTTTGCAGTCGCGAAATGCGCATTTCAATTTTGCGAAGCTTGGAGTGATTGCGGATCGGTATTACGTTGATTATTACGGAGTGACGTCGAGCTTCCTGCACCGGTTTGGGACGGACAGACTTTGGGTGACGTGGTTGTTGGAGCGTGAGCGCGTGAAGTCGCCGGTTGCGGGTAAGTCTTTACCGCGGCTGGTTCGCGTCGGAGAAGATCTCGAACCTGTCGCGGGCGATCCTCTCAGTGGACCACAAGTCATCATCGAGATCCCCGGCGAACTCAAATCTCATCACGAACGCTGGCGCGAAGCGACGCGACGCGCATTCACAAGCGCGATCGATGCGGGATACGTGGTCGAAGAGTTTTTTATTAGCGATGATCGCAAGGTGGGAAGATACTTGTTGAGACAGGATTGACAGGATTTTTCAAGATGAATCCTGTAAATCATGTCTAAAATCTTGTGAATCCTGTCTAAAAACGCGCTTCGATCAAGCCGTCATAGGGCTTTCCGTGCTTCGCGGTTAGCTGCGGGTACGTCGCATGTTCCGCGCGGAGTCCCTTCAACCCGAGCTTTCTCTCGACGTTCTTGATCTCGCTCGCCCTTCCCTCGATCTCCATAAACAACCCGAACGGCAACACGTCGATCACGATCTCAGTCTTACCGAGCGTCCACGTCTGCCGCCGCTTCTCGTAAACGAGCGCGGGCGTGAAACCAAGCGCTTCCAGAATCGCCGCCATCGCATCAGGATCTGCAACTTCAGTCTCTTCCTCGCGTTGCTGCTTGATCGCAGACGAACTCGGAATCCGCTTCTTGTACGTCAACGTCGCATTACTTCCTACGCGTCTCAGCCGCAACACACACGAACCGCTACTCAACCCCTCACCACTGTAAAGCGTATTCTCCTCAAACTCCTCGCCTTGCAAACTCGCGCCGATTTCAGGCAAACGCCGCAAGACGGCATCTCGCTGGCGCTTCGTGAGTCGAAATTTTTTCTCAACCTCGATCATGCCTGGCCAATCTCGATCATGCCTGTCTGGCCCACCGCCACGCTTCCGGAATCGACGCGCGCTTGCCGTACATCAACATACCCACGCGATACACACGCGACGCGATCCACATGATCAGCAGCACGCTGCTAAACCCAATCAACAGCGACAGCGCTATCTGCCAGAACGGCGGCGTCTGCGTAACAATACGCACGAGCATCGCGACCGGCGCCGAAAACGGAATCATCGATACCCAGAACGAAAACGACGAATCAGGACTGCGGCTCACCGGGAAGAAGAGATAGAAGCTGATGACGAGGATGAGAATTATCGGCATTGCCAACTGCCCGCCCTCCTGTGCCGTCGTCACCATCGATCCGACGAGCGCATAAATCGTGGCGTAGATGAAGTAACCAAGCAGAAAGAATAATCCGAAGTAGATGAAGTGCGAAAACGGAATGCCGGGAATATTTGCTCTCAACCCCCTCGACGCGAGGAAGCCGACGCCGTAGAGAGCAAACGCACTAAATGCCAATCCCCAGATCGCGAGTTGCGTCAACGCCACCAGCGAGACGCCAACCAGCTTCCCCATCATCAGCGCAAACGGCTTGACTGACGAGAACAGGATCTCGGCGATGCGCGTCTCCTTCTCTTCTATCACCGCGCCGAGAATGATCTGACCGTACATCAGAATCGCGAGATACATCACGAACCCGATCCCAAACACGAGCGCAAAACTTCCCCCGGAGTCGCGCTCCTTTCCTGTCGCGCCGATCTTCACAGCCTCCAGCTCGACGGGTTGGAAAAGCCCCTGCCTCGTTTTCGTGTCGACCTTCGCTTCGATCAGCCGCTGTTCACGCACGGCACGATTCAAAGCTGATTGAAGCATTCTCCGCGACATCACGTCGCCTGGGTTGCGATTGAAAAACTCGACCTGTCCGTGGTCCAACACGTCGGGCGGCAGGATCAAATAGCCATCGATCTCCTTATCACGCAAACGTCGATCGAGGTCGTTGCGAATCTGATCCGTTGATTTGCCCGAGGCATCGACTTTCTCCAGCGAGAAATTTCCGAATACTCTACCTCGCGGTGGATTTGCACTCTCCGGCTGCTGGCCCGCTTCGTTGAACATCGCAACGTTCAACTGGTCGAACATCTTTCCGGTCTGATCGACGATCGCCACTCGCATCGGTGAACCTGTATCGATGCTGATGATGAGAGCCGGCACGATGCCAAACAGCGACATCACCATCGGCAGCAGAATAGTCGAGACGATGAACATCTTCGCGCGAACGCGCTGCACATACTCGCGTTTCACAACGGCAAGGAATTTTTTCATGCAGCTTCAGTCACCTTTGTGATGAAAATATCGTTGAGGCTCGGTTCAACCATCTCAAACTTTCCGATTACAGCGCCCGACGCAATCAATCGTTTCAAAAGCACCTGCGCGTCGGCGCCTTCAGCCAGCAGCGCCTGCGCTTCGTCGACGTGGCGCACGAGCTTGCTGACAAGCGCCGGATCGTCAAGCACGCCGTCGCCACCTTCACAACGAACGGCTACAGAGTTACGGCCAAAGCTGCGTTTGATCTCACGCAAGCTGCCTTCGAATACTTTTTGTGACTTGTTCAGGAGGCAGATGTCGTCGCAGATCTTCTCCGCGACTTCCATCTGGTGCGTGGAAAAGATAATGGTCTTTCCCGCGCGTTTGAGGTCGAGCACAACCTCTTTCAGCAACTCGACGTTGATCGGGTCGAGACCGGAGAACGGTTCGTCGAGGATCAGCAGATCGGGATCGTGAATCACGGACGTGATGAACTGGATCTTCTGCTGCATTCCTTTCGAGAGCTCCATCGAGCGTTTGTTTTTCCACTCGGAGAGTTTCACGCGCGCGAGCCACTCGTCGATCTTGGCGTCGATGGCTTTGCCGCGCACGTTCTTCAACTCCGCGAAAAATCGCAGTTGGTCCACCACCTTCATGCGACGGTAGAGCCCGCGTTCTTCCGGGAGGTAGCCGATGCGATCCTGAAGCTGAGCGTCGATTTTGCGGCCAAATATCGAGATGCTTCCCGAATCCGGCGCGGTGATGTTGACGATCATCCGGATCGTCGTGGATTTACCTGCCCCGTTCGGACCGAGCAGTCCAAACACCCTGCCCGCGCGCACAGCCAGGCTGAGTTCCTTGACCGCTGTGAAATCCCCAAAACTCTTGCTCACCCCGTCCAGCTTTACCGTTATCTCGCTAGCAGCCATTCAATTGTCTCCAATGCTCCACGAAGCCTAACAGATGATGGTTTTTTATTGCCACAAGAACCCCATCTGATACATATTTATCCACGTCAACCCCAACAGCTATTCGGTTTCGACAACCTTATGCGTGCTCGTCGCAATTCTCTCAGGCCGGCGAGGCTCTTGCCGCTCCTGCTTCTCGTAACGGCGTGCTCTGCCGTCTCCGCTCAGACCCAGCAAAAGCCAGACGATGACGTTGTACGCGTTTACACCGAACTCGTCCAGACAGACGTCATGGTTTTCGACAAGCAGGGACACTTCGTCAATGGACTCAAAAAAGAAAACTTCGAGCTGCGCATCGACGGGAAACCGCGACCCATCGAAAGCTTTGAACTGATCGCCGCCGGAAGCAACGAGGAGAGCCAGCTCGCCGCTGCACGTGGCGCTACCTCGATAAACCTCAAACGTCCCGTGCCGCTCGACCGCGGTCGCATCGTCTTCTTTTACGTCGACGACTTTCACATGGACCTGGCAGGTCTGGTTGCCGCGAAAAGAGTCATCACCACTTTCATTGAAAAGGAGATGGGCCAAAACGATCAAACAGCCATCGCTTCGCCGACAGGACAAATCGGGTTTCTGCAACAACTCACCAACGATCGAACCATATTGAAGCTCGCGCTCGAACGCCTAAACGTGAAAGGTTATTCATCGCGCGATCACGATCGCCCTCCGATGTCGGAGTACGACGCGCAGTTAATCGACAATTCCGACCGCGAGGTGTTCGAGTTTTTTGTAACTGAAACGATGCGCGTCAATCCGGGGTTGAGTCGGGATATGGCCGTACATCTCGTGCGCGCGCGGGCGGAGTCAACGCTAAACCAGGCTGCGCGTTACAACGACAACACCTTGTACAGTCTCGAAAAGTTGGTTCAGTCAGCAAAAGCCCTGCCCGGGCGCAAACTCGTCTTTTTTCTTTCCGGAGGTTTTCTGATCGACAGCCGGCGTGAAGACTCGTACGGGAAGCTGCGCGACATAACCACTGCGGCTGCGAGGAACGGCGTGATCATCTATTCCATGGACACTCGCGGACTGGTAGCGAGCCTGAAGGATGCGAGCATGGAAGTGCCTTTCGATCCTTCGGGCCAGTTGTCTCGTCAAACTCAGGGCGAGTTGCATGCGACGCAGGACGGCATGAACGCGCTTGCGGTTGATACAGGTGGTAAAGCCATCTTCAATACCAACGATCTGCAAAAGGGACTCGCGCCCGCGTTGAACGAGACTTCGACTTACTACCTGCTCGCATGGAAACCCGACGCCGAGGTACAGAAGCACAAAAAGTTCAGAAACCTCGAGGTCAAGTTGCTCAATCGTCCGGATCTGTTTGTACGAGTGAGAAAGGGATTTTTCGATCTCGATCCGGCGCCAAAAGCGGAGGTGGCGAAGGACTCGTCTAAACCGCCAAAACAGGAGTCAGCTCCGGCGAAGCTTCGTGAATCCATCGCGGCTCCGTATCCGGAGAGAGAGTTGCCGGTCTCTCTAAGCGCCGATTACTACGATCTGGCCGACAAAGGACCGATTGTTTCGACTTCGATTCTCATCCCCGGTGAGTTTTTGATCTTCAGTGAAGAGCCTGACGGAAAGATCAAAGCCATCACCGACGTGAGCGGGATTTTTTTCGATCTAAAAGGCGTGCCGCAAGCGAATTTTCTGGAACGAATAACAACGACGACGCAGAGTCTCGAAGCAGTAAAAATCAATTCCAGCGAGATTACGTACACCTATCCAGCCAAATTGGCGCCGGGCTTGTACCAGGTGCGCGTCGCAGCACGTGACGAAAAGAGCGGCCGGACTGGAAGCGCGCACGCGTGGATCGAGGTACCGGATCTGACGAAGAAGAAGTTGACGATGAGCAGTTTGATCCTGGGTGAGCGAACGCCGGCGATGACGACGAATGTTTCAACTCCCGAAGGTGTTAGTCCGGTTGCACTCAGCGCGAGCCATCGTTTTCGCCGCGAATCAACGTTGAGGTTTCTGCTCTTCGCTTATAACACCGTCTTCTCGCAGGTGGATCAAAAGCCCGACGTCGCCGTGCAGGTGCAGGTCGTGCGTGACGATCAACCCGTAATCACTACGGCGCTGAGAAAAATCAGCACAGATGGAGTGATCGACCTGCTGAGACTTCCATACGCCGCAGAAATTCCCTTGAGTGAACTAAAGCCGGGCCGTTACCTGCTTCACGTGACTCTGATCGATCGTGTCTCGAAAGAGAGTACGACGCGGCAAACTCATTTCGACGTCTACTGAAACCTCACGCCGGTGATCAAGCCCTGGAAACCGACAAAAGAGCAACTCCTCGCGGCGACCGAAAAGACGGTGCGCGACGTTATTGCGCCTGACCTGCGTGTTCTGTTCAGCGGGATCAATCCGGGTCTTTACACGGCGGCGGTGGGCCATCATTTCGCGCGACCTGGAAATCGCTTCTGGCCCGCGCTTTATGCCGGCGGGTTCACAGAGCGCGTGCTGTCGCCGTTTGAGGAACGCGAATTGTTGAAGAGCGGTTACGGGATCACGAATGTTGTCGCGCGAGCGACGGCGACAGCGGATCTGCTGGCGAAGGAAGAGATCGTCAAGGGAGGTGAGCGACTCAGAGCGAAGGTGCTTCGTTATCGCCCGCGTGTCCTTGCCGTACTCGGCGTCGGCGCCTATCGCACCGCGTTCAATCAACCGAAGGCGACTGTGGGCCGGCAGGAAGAACGCATCGGCGACACGCTTCTTTGGGTGTTGCCAAACCCGAGTGGCCTAAACGCAAACTACCAAGCACCAGATCTGGCGCGACTGTTCCGTGAATTGCGAGAAGCGGTTTCACAGGATTTATAAGATTAGAAAGGATTTACATGTCAATCCTGAATAATCCTGTAAATCCTGTCTAACCAACCTTCACAACTTGCTTCCCGAGATTCTCCCCGGAAAACAGTCCAATAAACGCCTGCGGCGTGTTCTCGAAACCCTCGACGATCGTCTCCGCGTGTTTCAGTTTTCCTGAAATGAACCACTCCGCCAACTGCTTGATACCTTCACCGAAGCGACTCGCGTATTGAGTAACGATGAACCCTTTCATCAGCGCACTGTTCACGAGCAGAAACGGTTGCGGGCGCAGGCCAATCGGCGGGTCGACGGAGTTGTACATCGAGATCTGACCACAGATGACGATACGTGCGCCATTCGTGATCAGCATCATCACGGCATCCGACACATCACCACCAACATTATCGAAATAAACGTCGATACCGTTCGGACATGCTTCTTTGAGCGCCTCGAGCATATTACCCGCCGTCTTGTAGTTGATCGTCGCATCGACACCGAGCTCCCGGCGAAGGTATTCATTCTTCTCGTCGCTGCCCGCAGTTCCAACTACACGACAACCTTTGATCTTCGCGATCTGACACACAGTCATCCCAACGGCGCCCGCCGCACCTGATACGACGACAGTCTCCCCTTCCTTCGGTTGGCCGATATCGAGTAGTCCGAAGTAAGCAGTCAGACCCGGCATGCCGAGAACACCGAGCGCCGTGCTCGGCGACACTCCCGGTATGACTCGCATCAACCCATCCGCTTTCGCGACATCGTACTTTCGCCAGCCAAACATGCCCGTCACAACATCTCCAGCCTCGAAGTTCGGCGACTTCGATTCGATCACTTCGCCGACAGCGCCACTCTCGATGACGTGGCCGACCTCAAACGGCTGAACGTAAGACTTGCGGTCACGCATTCTCCCGCGCAGGTATGGATCGACAGAGATATAAAGCATGCGCACCAGCACTTCCCCGTCTGCTGGTTTCGGTACGTCAGTGTCTACGAATTGAAAGTTTTCGATTGTGGGCACTCCAGCCGGGCGGCTGGCAAGCCGGATTTCTTTGTTTTGCATGCAGCAATTGTAGATTGCGGATCACAAATACGACAACCACCAATCCCTCCGTCGCCGCTTCACGCCCGCAAACCATTTGCACAACGGATACAGAAGCAGCACGCCCGCGATCCAAGCCAGATAAACAACGACAAGATTGAAGCCGGTCCCCTGTGGCGTCGCCGAGAAGAGTTCTATCGGTGACTTAAACAGCCATGCCGTGGGCTTACCAAATGCCCAGTGCAAGAGAACGGCTATCGCGTGCGCCGTGAACCATTGCAGCAGGTAGAAAAACAACGGCACGCGACCGAAAGTGATGAAGAACCTTGCTATTGCGCCTCGCGAAGACGATGACTCAAAAAACGCAAGCGCGATTATGGATGGACCAAGTGTCATCAACAGAAACAGCAACGACGGCGGATACTTGGACGTATTCAAAAACGAAAGCGCTGTGTGGACGATGTTCTTCTGCTGCGACCACTTTGACGGATCACCATACGCGTCAATGGCGCGCATGACGATGAAGAGTGCCGTCGCTACCCCACCGATGATTAGTAACAAACGCCGGCGCCGTTGTGCTTCAAAGCGGTAGAGCGCGCCAAAGGCGTAACCCACCGCCATCACGCCTACCCACGGCACAAGCGGATAGACCACGAAGACAATGGGACTCGGAAATCCGACGATCGGAAAAGCCTCGAATGCCTGGTGAAGCAAAATCCAAATCTTCGCAGCAACGCTGGGCAACGGTGTGCCTGGTCCACGCCAACTTTCAACTCGAAAGCCGTCGAGCAGGTTGTGAAACGCAATCATCAGCAACCCAAACGCCGCCGTGACCTTTAACGGTAGATGAATGAGCGCCGCGAGTACGATCATCGATACGCCGATGACCCAGATCACCTGCAAAAACCCGAGAAACCCGATGTCGAAATTGAAAAAGACTCCAACCTTCACCACCGTGACTTCAAGCACGATCAACCACAAGCCCCGCGTGACAAGAAACCTCGACAACTCTTCTTTGCTCTTCCCGCGCGCAAGCTGCAAATACGCGCCAGTGCCGGCGAGAAATACAAACACGGGCGCACAGAAGTGCGTGATCCAGCGTGTGAAGAACAGCGCCACGTTGGTGCGCGCCGGATCCGTCGGATCAAACTGGTAGACAGCGTTGTGAACAAAGTCCCGCATGTGGTCCAGCATCATTAAAACCATGACTATGCCACGCAAGAGATCGATGGAATCTATTCGTCCACGCGAAGGCTCGCTCATGTCTCTTCCTCGAGAGTGCGGCTGCCGCGCCAAAGCAGTATTCCGGCCACGACGCACGCAGCCGGACTAATTAAAAATCCATACCTCATCAACCCGGGATTCGTAGCAGCGCCTAAAAGATCATTGACCTTGCCAATCAACGGCGAACCGACGCCGTATGCCGTCAGGTGTGCGATACAAAGAAACACGCCGATGCCGAGTCCACGCAGGTGCGGGCCGGTGATCTCGTGTGCATCAGCCATCGCCGGTGCGATCCATATCAGTGAAAGTCCGAGCAGGACGAAGTTTGCCACCAGCAGCAAAGGCACGTTGAACGAAAACAGCAGGATGATCCAGAAAGGAACCGCGGTCAACGAAGCGATCGAGCTGAGCCGCATGCGGCCGCCTGGTCCAAACCGGCGCAGTCGATCCGAAAGATAGCCGCCAAGCAATGTGCTCGGAATTCCTGCGACGAGCGAGGTGAGTCCGGCGACGAGGCCGAGTGTGGCGAGGCTATAGCCGTGAACGCGCGTAAAAAATGTGGGCGCCCAAATCGAAAGACTGTTGCTGGCAAGTGCAAACATAGCGTAACCAGCGTAGTGGTATCGCAAAGGTTTGGATCGGAAAAGTTTTTTCCAGTCGTCGCTGGTGTATTTCGGCGGGCTTACTTCGGTGCGACCGCGTGATTGTTCTCTTAAAAAGTAGACGAAGACGGCGACGAGTATGCCCGGGAAACCCAGAAAATAGAACGCTGGGCGCCAGCCAAAGTTCACACCAATCCAGCCACCCAGAAAGAAAGCGAGACCCGATCCGAACGTGATTCCGGAGGCGTAAACAGACTGGACCGTCGCGCGCATGCGTGGCGGGAAGTAATCGCTGAGCAGCGAGAGCGCCGCGGGACCTAGAGTCGCTTCGCCGACGCCGACCATCAGACGGCACAGGAACAGCGACCAGAAGCCGTTGGCAAATCCGGTCAAACCCGAGAAGACACTCCAGACCGCGAGCCCTGCGGCGATCATGTTTTTTCTGGAGCCGCGATCCGCGAGGCGCCCGAAAGGAACACCGAGCACGGCGAACAGGATGACGAACGACGTCGTTCCGAGAAGTCCGAGCTGGAAATCGCTGAACGACATCTCTTTCCTGATGGGCTCGAAGAGAATGTAAATCAGCGTGCGATCGAGATAGTTGAGCACCGAGACGATCGTCATCAATGCTAACGCGTACCATGCGTAGCCACCGGTCTGTGGCGGAGTATCAACAGTCGTAGTTGTCATGTCGTAGTTTTTCCTCGCAAAGGCGCAAAGGCGCAAAGCAGAACGTGAATTTTCTTTGCGCCTTTGCGCCTTTGCGAGGAAACTTTATCAAACCTCTTAGAAACCCAACTTAAAAGCGAATTGCACGACGCGTGGGCCTGAACTCGTCGCAGTGATCCGCCCGAAAGTCGCCGGCACTGCGATGTTGTTGTTTGGATTCGCGAAGTTGGTCCAATTGAAGAGATTGAAAAACTCTGTGCGAAATTCGCCACGGACAGTTTCTGTAATCGGAATAAATCTCACGACGGAAAAGTCGAGATTCTTCTGCCCTGGTCCATAAAGGAAATTACGCGGCGTGTTTCCAAAAGGATGGTTTGGATCGAATGTCGGGTTGTTGGGCGTACCGAGATTGCCGCCGCTGATTATCGGTCTCGATGGTACAAAAGCCGGCGTATTGAAAAACTGGTTCAAGCGCGACTCTGTGCTTCCGGACGTCAGAACAGCGCCACCGCCGGCCGCGAAATTGGCGCGTTGAATGATGAAGTTGTTTGGAAAGTCGACGATCGAGAACGGCGTGCCTGTTTGCAAGGTGAGGATTCCGTTAACCTGCCAATGCTTCAACGCCTTCGGCAAGTCGTAAACAAAACTGGTGACGAAGCGATGGCGCCGATCGTAATCGGATGGTCCATAGTTGAGTTTCCAGTCCAGGTGATCACCGGGAACTGGTATCAGTTCGTTCAGTGGACCGCCAGAGTAGTAGTCCTGCGACTTGCCGAGCGTGTACGCGGCGAGGAATTGCAAACCGTCGCTGAAGCGCTTTGTCATGCTGATCTGTAGCGAGTTGTAACGCGAGTTTGAAGAGGTCTGGGCTTGCTGCATACCGCCCGCCGTCATCTTCTGCGTCGACAGCGCTGGACCGAGCGGCGCCACAAAAACATTCGCCGCGCGATTGTAGACCGGTTGGTTGAGAGTGATGACCTGCAACAACTTCGTCCCTTTCGATCCAACATAACCGACCTCCAGCAGGTAGTCTTTGAACACTTCCCACTGGACATTCGTGTTGTATTGCTGGACGTAAGGTGTGCTCAATTCGGGATCGGCGAAGAGACCGCTGATCGGTACACCGATGATCGGCGACAACGGCGAGAGCGGCGACGGAATTGTCGGCGTAAGCGGAAAAGCGCCCGGCTGCGGCACGGGAATGAATGGGTTTGCAAACGTTCGCAAGATGCCGGGTAGGCCAACCGCGAGAGCGAAGTACGGGTAATTCAGCAGTTGCGTGTTTGCATAACGCGCGGAAAAGCGATCGTAGTAGATTCCGTAACCACCACGCAGAACCACTGAACCCACATCATTCAGCCGCAATGCAAAACCAACTCTCGGCGAGATGTTGTTCCTATCACTGGGAACGAGAGTCTTCGAAACTTCGGGAACTCCTGCGAGCGTTCCCCCTGCGGCTTGAACAAAACCATTTGGAGGAGCGGCGGGGGCTGCCGGCGTGCCTTGTCGAAACTGCTCGGGCAGAAAATTGACGAGGCGGCCACGCGTGTCGTACGGGAAGCCGTAAAAATCGTAACGAACGCCCAGATTGAGCGAGAGACGAGCGTTGACTTTCCAGTCGTCCTGTAAAAACGCGCCGAGATCGTTGGTGCGATTAGAGCGATCGAAAACACCGGAACCGATGAGCGAAACGCCGTTGCCGATCAGAAAATCGTTGAAGCTCGCGAAATTGATCTGGCCGCGAGAAAAGGCGTTGAAAAAGAAGTTGAGCTGCGAGTGTCTGTACTCGCCACCCATTCGCAGGCGATGACTGCCGGCGAGGATCGACAGCGTGTCGCTGATTGTAAAAGCGTTAATCCGCGACGACTGATCCGCGAAAGGTGAGGGACCAAAAGTGAAGAGTCCGGTTACGACCAGCGTCGGCATTCCCGGAAAAAGATTTTGCAAAGGACTCGAGATACCGAGCTCAGCGCCCGTGAATGGTTCTTCAGGTGTCGACGTATTGCGCAGACGCGAGTATCCAAAGCGGGCTTGATTCACGACTTTTGAGCTCAAAACGTAAGTGTCAGTGATGGAGTTAAGCCCTTGCACGATAGTCAAGTCCGCACCCGCACCGGGCAACTGCGTTGGTCCGTTGCCGAGTGCAGCGAAGTTGAAGTTCGACTGAAACATCGGATTACGAGCGAAGAAGTGTTTGAACGACAGCGTGTGCGTATCGCGCAGTTGGAGGTCGAAGTTCGCATTGAACTGATCCTCGCGAAAGCGTGAGATGGCTGAGATTGGCGTGAACCCCGAAGGCGTCGCAGCCGAGGGAATCGCAAACTGTCCGTTCGGCAGTTTGCTGTTCAGAGTCGTCACGGCAATCGGATTTGGCACCACTCCGAACGTCGCTTGTAGTGCCGCGGCCGAGCGATTGTCGTCGCGCAACTGCGCGGGCATGAACGGGAAGAGCAAACTATTGTTCAGTGAAGCGCCGTTCGTCTCGCGCGTGCCCTGGTAAGAACCGAAGAAGAACAGACGATCTCTGGCTATTGGACCACCAAACGTGCCGCCAAACTGGTGTCGCGACAGCACCGGCTTCGGCTGTCCTGCGGATTCGAGAAAGAACTCGTTTTTGTTGAAGACCTTGTTGCGACCGAAATAGTACGCGTTACCGTGGAATTGATTGCCGCCGGATCTCGTCACCGCCTCGACATTCCCACCCGCGTTGCGGCCTTGCGATGCATCGTAGAGACTCGTCTGCACGATGAACTCCTGCAAACTGTCTGTCGCAGGCACGGCGATGTTTGGAGTCGAGTTGGTGCCGATGGCGTTCGCATCGATGCCGTTGATGCGGACGTTGTTGCTGGTCGTGCGTTGACCATTTACTGAAATGATCGAGTCTCCGCGGCCCAGTTCGGTGTTGTTCGAAACGCTGGCTGATGTGCCGGGTGAGAGTGTCAGTAGCTGCTGAAAATTCCGCGTCGCCAAGGGCAACTGTCTAATCGTTGGTCCTTCGACGACGCGACCGATCTGCGATGATTCCTGTTGGGCCAACGGCGTGTCAGCGTTCACTGTAACTATGCCCGAGACTGTCGCAGGTTCGAGAGAAACCGCGAGCGTCGTGGTCTGAGTGATGTTGAGGCGAACGTCTTCGACAACCGTGGTCCTGAAGCCGTTCGCGGTTACCTCGATTTTGTAGTTACCTGGCGGAAGGAGAGTGAATGCGAAACCGCCGGAATCTCTCGTCGCGACCTCGCGCACTTGCGAAGTCGACTTGCTGACTAATTTGACGTTGGCGCCGACAATCGCCGCGCCGTTGGCATCCACAACGGTGCCATTGAGCTGTCCCGTGTCGCCTTGGGGGAACAGCGCCAAGATCAATAAGAGCGCCAGGGGGGAAAGCATATTTGTTAGACAGGATTTACAAGATGTTTCAGGAATTGACAGTATAGAGTCTTATAAATCCTGAAAAAATCTTGTAAATCCTGTCACAATTCGATCGGCTGCGCGGATATGACCTGTTCCAACGAACGCAGGGCTTGCAATGTTTCTTTACTCAGCGGCGCATCGACTTCGATCACAGCCATCGCCTCGCCGCCGCGTTCGCGACGGCCGAGATGAAAGCGACTGATGTTCACACCGCCCTGGCCCAACGTCGTACCGATGCTGCCAATCACTCCCGGAACATCGTGATTCCGCGTCACCAGCATGTGACCCTGCGGTGTCGCCTCGAGATAGAAACCGTCGATCTCCGTTATACGCCCTTCACGTCGCTGTCCCCCATAGCCAAAGAGCGTTCCGGCGAGACTCTGTGTTGACTGCGCAGCCTTAATCTCGGTGCGAATCGCCGGCGCCATCTCACCGCCGCTGCGAATGTAAGTCGTCGTCACCCGAATGCCACGCTCTTCCGCGATTAAAAACGCGTTGACGACATTCACGCGAGCACTCACGTCTCGCAACAGACCCGCGAGAAACGCGCGCGTGACCGGTGCTGCATCGATGTCGACGACCTCACCCGCGTATTCGATTCTGACTTCGCTGACGGCTTTATCGATAAGCTGCGCCTGAAATCGTCCCAGACTCTCGGCGAGCGCGACGTAAGGCTGGGCCAGGTTAAACTCTTTGACACTGATCGCGGGTACATTAACCGCCCCGCGCAATGCCCCGGTCAACAAAAAATCTCGCATCTGTTCTGCGACGGTGAAAGCAACACCTTCCTGTGCTTCCCTGGTCGACGCGCCCAGGTGCGGCGTGGCAATCACTTGATCGAGCTGAAGTAACTGGTGCCCGGCAGGAGGTGGTTCTTCAACAAAGACGTCGAGCGCAGCGCCTGCGATTGAGCCCTCAGTGATCGCGTCGTAGAGCGCTTGCTCGTCGACCAGACCACCGCGAGCGCAGTTGATGATGTGCGCGCCCCGTTTCATTTTCGCGAGCGCCTCACGGTCGATGAGACTGCGTGTTTCTGCCGTCAACGGCGTATGGATCGTCAGAAAGTCCGCGCGTTCATAAACTTCGTCGAGCGATGCCAATTCAATCTCGAGATCGCGCGCGTGCTCAGCGGCGATGAACGGATCGTATGCGACGATCTGCATGCCCATCGCGCGCGCACGCGAAGCTACTACACGCCCGATTCGGCCCAGGCCGACGATGCCGAGCGTCTTCCCCTGAAGCTCGACTCCGATGAACTTCTTTCGGTCCCAACGACCTGCTTTCAGACTGCTGCTGGCTTGCGGGATCGAACGCGCGAGCGAGATGAGCAAAGCGATCGTGTGTTCGGCGGTCGTGATGGTGTTCCCGTCGGGCGCGTTCATCACGACTATGCCTCGAATCGTCGCGGCGGAAACGTCGATGTTGTCGACGCCGACTCCCGCGCGTCCGATCACGCGCAGGTTTTTCGCAGCATCGAGAACTTCCGGCGTCACCTTTGTTTCGCTGCGAACGATCAGACCCTCGCAGTCTTTCACTGCTTCGAGCAACTCGGGCACACTCAGCCCGGGACGTTTTTCTACAATGAAGCCGGAGGCGCGCAGTGGTCCTAGACCACTCTCGCTCACGTCATCCGCTACGAAAATTTTCATCGTCATTGTCTTTTGCTTGCCAGTAAAAACTCGGTATGGTAACAGAAGTCCGGACTTTAGCCGCAAAAAGGCACAAAAAAGAGGCACCAGAAGCACATGGAGATTCTTGTTTATCGCCAACAGACCCACAAAATCGAAGAACACTGGACAGCGGCCGACCTGCCGGAGTTGTTGAAGGATACTTCAGCCGTTATCTGGGTCGACATGGAAGCGCCGACTGAAGCTGACGAGCGCGTGTTGCTTGACGTTTTTAAGTTTCACCCGCTCACAGTCGAAGATTGCCGCGAGAATCGCCACTATCCGAAGATCGAGGAGTTTGAGGGCTACCTCTACTTCATCGTTCACGGCGTGACGGCGGATATCAGTCCCGAGCGTTTCAATACGATCGAGCTCGATGGGTTTCTCGGTCCCAACTATGTGATCACTTATCACCATGAGATGTTTCGCAGCATCAATAACGTCAAACAACTGCTGCGTACGACGCCTGTCGCCTGCCAGCGTGGCACTGCCTTTCTCCTGCACCAGATCCTGGACCAGGTGGTGGATTACTACTCGCCGGTGCTCGACGATTTCGACGACCGCATAGACAAGCTCGAAGACGACATCTTCACGTTGAGGCGTCCGAACAACATGATCCTTTCAGAGATCATGGATTTAAAGCGCAGCGTTCTGCGGCTGCGACGCATTTCGGGAAAGCAGATGGACATTCTTCATCGCATGAGTCGTGGCGAGTTTGCGCTGATAACGGAAGACATGCGTCCGTTTTATCGTGACGTTTATGACCACCTGGTGCGCGTCGTCGATCTGGCTGAGAGCTATCGCGACTTGATCAGTGGATCGTTGGAAGCGTACCTGTCCGTGGTTTCGAACCGGCTGAACGAGATCATGAAAGTCCTCACGATCTTCTCGGCGATCATGCTGCCTTTGACTTTTATTGCCGGCGTTTACGGCATGAACTTCGAAAACATGCCGGAGCTGCATTCGCGGTACGGGTACTACGCGGTGTGGGTGATCATGCTGGTTGTTGCAGTGGCGATGTTGCTCTTCTTCAGGGCTCGCGGATGGATCGGTAGTAAGAAGGAGGGGGAAAGACCAGAGGTGTGATCTCACACCGGATCCGCGTCCTCCAACTCTCCTTCTTGATCAAATGCACCGTCGGGACTGGGTAAACTCGCATCGTCGGAATCATTGGGTAGCATCTTCTCTTGCTCTTCCAAATCTTCCAGAGTCTCTTTGCTCGTCGCATCTCTTCCAATTGATTGTTTACGCTCCATTGTTCTCCCCCATTAAAATCAGTAACAGCTGACCATATCCGAGCCATATCGATACGATCACAGCGGCATAAAATCCGGCTACGAGATCGTCGCACATGATTCCATAGCCGCCCCTGAGACGCTCAAATCTTCCCGCAGGATAAGGCTTAAAAATGTCAAAAAGGCGGAAAAGAATAAACGAAACAATGACTCCGCGCGCCAGAGGCTGAAGAGTGAACAGCGTCAAGGGCAACAACGCGATCATTTGTCCGGCGACTTCGTCGACCACGACTTTCCCCGGATCTTTTTTACCTTCGAGCTCCTCTGTCCTGAACGCGGCCCAGATGCCGGCAAACGTGATTACGAGAATGACAACCAGGATCACCGCGAACGACGCATGCGCTGCGGTGAAAAGCAATAAAAAGATCGCAACGCCAACGAGAGAGCCGAACGTTCCGGGAACGAGCGGCAAATATCCCACGCCGAAAGTGGCGATCGCAAGTGCGACATAGTCGCTCGCGCGCCAACGTGCTTTCGCGGTCGTTACGGCGCTCTGCGGTATGACGACCGCCGGATTCAATTCGTCGCTGGACTCTTTAACCGCCATGATCCGTCTTCATCCGTGGCCAGTATTTTTCCAATGAGATCGTACTCGTGTGCTTCCGTTATCTCGACCTTCACCATA
>Ga0105237_10001055_pt1 | contig 37018 bp, 35 predicted proteins | sample KBSC24metaG_FD_81520 | JGI IMG/M metagenome (GOLD analysis project Ga0105237, IMG submission 81520) | Corn rhizosphere microbial communities from Kellogg Biological Station, Michigan, USA - KBS C2-4 metaG | ecosystem: Host-associated > Plants > Roots > Rhizosphere > Soil | place: Michigan, USA...
ACTTCCAGCTTCATTTTTTTGTACAGCTTATTTCTAAGGGCTATTGCATTGGCTGGCCAGGAAGTATCCTCGGTTACGGTTAATTTTTCTGCTATATTAAAGTCGAAAGGTTTTTTTGAAATATTGTCAATCATTGTATCTACCTGTTGCAAACGCTTTTGATACAAGTTTATCAAAAGGCTTAAGAAAGTAGTTTTTTGCAGCTTCAGTTCATCATCCAGTTGCAGGCGGTACGGTTGTAGTTGTGCAATATCTTCTGCGGTTAAATAACTGCGATCGTTATCCAGTATTTCTAAAAGATGATCGAAAAACCCTGCAGAAAAGCTGTCATTAAGCGGCTTTGGATCAATATGAAATTTTGCAGCCATTCGTGTTATAAGGTAAGCATCATGCGAGGCTTTGGCCACAGTTTGGGCTGTAGAATAAAAGACGGATAGAAATAGCAGAAACAGGGTTGATAAAAATTTTTTCATTCAAATATGTAAAGCCGTAAAGTAAAGAATGATTTAATGGAAGATAAATTAAAATATGATGTAAAAGGGATTAAAAGACTAATCTTTTTCATTGAGAACGTCTGTAAAACCGGAGTAATCAGATTCACGAAATATGTTTACAAAATGATAAACAGTAAACGCTCCGGGCAGTAATCACTAATTTTATTTTATGGAACAGTACAGCAAACAGGTAGAAGTAAGATGGAGTGATCTTGATCCTAATTTTCATTTGAGGCATTCTGTATATTATGATTGGGGCGCTTTTGTAAGATTGTCATTTCTTAATGAACATGGCTTGCCACCTGCGGTATTAATGCAACATCATCTTGGGCCAATACTTTTTAGGGAAGAATGCATTTTTAAAAGAGAGATAAAATTTGGCGATAGCGTTGCTGTAAATTTTGAACTGCTTAAATGCAGAAAAGACATGAGCCGCTGGACAATGCGCCATGAAATAATTAAAAACGCAGATACACTCAGCGCCACATTAACAGTCGATGGTGCATGGATGGATACCCAGCATCGCAGGCTTGCTATCCCTCCGGAAATTATTCAAAACGCTTTTGAAATCATACCTAAGGCAAAGGAATTTGATTGGGAAGTTTATAATTAATCCGCACGCATTTTTATCTAACAAAAACAAGAAATTATTAGTAATGAAATATTGGTTTCTTTTTCTTTTAATAATGGTTCGTTTTATTGTACCGGCTTCTGCACAGGATGAAAGATGGGAAGCATATATGGCAAAATATTCTAAAGGGCCAGGATCCGTTACAGCAAACTTCGCATTGCAAAACTTTAAAGACACGGGTGCTTATCCATACCTTATAGTGGCGGCAGTTAAGTTTACCAACTGTACTGTGGAAGGATTTCCAGTCAATGATGAATTGGGGGTGCTGGATGCAATGAGCGATTCTATTTTTTCAGTAGTAAAAAAGCATACGCCGTCCATCTTTGCAGGCACCTTTACCTACCAGTGCGAACGGCTTAACTATTTCTATGTGCAGGATACAGTAAGGGTTAGAAATGTTATAGCAAAAATGGTTAATAAGGATTACCGTGGGTACAGGTTTAATGTGGCTTCGAGGGCAGACAAGGGCTGGTCAACCTTTAAAACGTTCCTTTATCCCAATGAGCAAACAATCGAAATAATTGAAAACGGTAAAATGGCATCAGTTTTACATAAAGCCGGAGACAAGCTGTTGCTGCCAAGAAAGGTAGATCACTGGCTGTATTTTAAAACCGACCAAGGCAGAACAGATTTTCTTACTTATGCCAGTTTTGAAAAATTTAAGGTTGAAGATAGTACTGCAATCAAGGGTAAGAATGATACTTATCCTTTTGCCCTTCATCTTTCAAGGGTTGATTATGTTGATGTAAACTCTATCAGTAAAGTAACAATCGGGTTAAGAAAGGAAGCAAAAAAGCTGGATGGTATTTATGACGGGTGGGAATGCCCGGTAATAAAGGAATAAAAAAGGCTCCAACAAAGGAGCCTCTTAAAGAATTAGAATATAAGTATTCTTTATAATCCGCTTAAAGTTAACCCGATTGAATACGGGTGGATAGTAGGCCCCGCCCCATCCTTTAAAAAGCTGGTAAGCTGGTAAGAGCCATCAATAGAAAAATTACCAATACCTATGCGCGCCGTGGCTGCTACTCTTGTTGAATTAATAAATTTCTTGTCTTTCTCTTTCATTATATAACCGCTTCCATAGACAGAGCTACCGGTTTTTGTTACAAGGTTTTTACCTTTTGTATGCGCATCCAGTATTAAACCACCTTTAAGGCCCAGCGCTAATTTCCATCCTTTATCAGGCGTAACAGGATTTGTTACAAACCTTAATTCAAGAGGAATTTCTAAAAATATGGTAGTGAGCTTGAACTTTTTAAAGTTAGAGGAATCGGTTCCGGGTAAAGCACCTCTAAATGGAAGAGTAGCGCTGTTAGATTTTAAATCAACGTAAGTGTCTTTAAAAAAGATGTTGCTGCTGCCAATACCAAGGCCATACGCAACACTTAAATGTGGGTTTGTTTTAAAGGGCTTGTCAAGCATGAAATAGAAATTAAAGTGTCTTGAAAAGCCGCTTGGGTTAATACTGTCGGTAGATTGGCTCCATCCATCCCAACCAAACTGTATCATAAAATGATCGTTGGCCCTGCTGCTTAAATCTATTTTACTGTAATCTCTTTTCTTTGGGCTACTGCTGTCTTTTTGAGCGTTGGCAATAAAGATGCTTGCCAAAAAAAACAAGCCTAATAAAACTTTCTTCATCATGCAGTTGAAAATTTCCGGAAAAATACATTAATGTTATAAGCGACAAAAATAAATGAAATGACTCCATGCGGCTGGTTAAAAATAAGCCAAAAGAGAGGTTGCGAAGCTTTTTCAAATAATGCATTCAACTTTATACTGCAGCATGTTTAATAATTTATGTGGTATCTCTTAATTAAGCGTATTTTGCAATAAATCTATCTTTTCCAAATTTCCAATGAACCAAACCTAGCCAGGATGGAAGACCAAATCTTGTTTAATGCTGTATTAGTTGCCGATGATAGCCCTATTAACCAGATTTTTATGCAACGTGCCCTGCAGAAAATTTGTTTAAGAATTGATATTGCTGAAAATGGGGTTAAAGCTGTGGAACTGGCTAGAGCAAATGAGTATGATTTAATTCTTATGGATTTGTTTATGCCCGAAATGGATGGCTATGAGGCTACCGAAATCCTGCGCAATGAACTAAAACTAACAACAAGAATTATTGCCATTACAGCCATTTCATTACCAGGTGAGGAGCAAAAATGTATTGATGCAGGAATGGATGGGTACATTATTAAGCCTTTTACAACGGAAACAATTAAGCAAATAGCTCAATCCGGCCGGGCAAAACCGGTAATGCATTTCGAGAGCGAGCATATTTTTGGTGATGATGAATTAAAAATAGATCTGAAAATACTTTATGCACTTGGCGATACTACCCCGGAATATATTTCCATGATGATAAATGTATTTACCGAAAATATGGAACCAACCATAAAACAGTTGTACCAATTGCTGGCTGATAAAAACATACACGAATTACAAAAGAAAGCGCATTATGCAAAATCTTCTTTAGCGGTAATACAGATTGATGTTATGTTTAACCTTGCGAAGAGTATTGAACTGGATTGTAGAACAGAACAACCGGTGGAAAACATAGACGTAAAAATAAAGCAGTTCGAAAGCCTTTTTAAAAGAGCTAAACTGTATTTAAATACGTATCTTGAAACATTATTGGTGCAGAAATCATAATTTTAAGCCGTAAAACTGGAACAATTAAATTATAGATGCAGCTCTATGAAGATATTGATTGCAGAAGATGAACCTGTTATGCTCAAAGCCATCCAAACAAGACTTGTTAACGATGGCTATGAGGTTGTTATTACCACAGATGGCCGTGAAGCACTACAGGTTTTGGAGACTTTTCAACCAGACTTAATTATCACAGATATATTAATGCCTTACACCTCAGGGCTTGAATTAATCGGGGTGGTAAAATCTAATCCGTTTAAAAAAATCCCCATCATTGTTTTATCAGCATTTGGACAGGAAACCACCGTACTCGAAGCGTTTGATCTTGGTGCGGATGATTTTCTTACAAAGCCGTTTAACCCCTCAGAACTTTCCATGCGGGTTAAACGATTATTAAATGATGTTATTGAAAACTGAAATGCAGATAAAAGACCTATTAAAGTTGAATTAATATTAGTCTTGGCGCGGGTTTATGCATAAACCTTAGCTTCAATGATTTACTTTTGTTCTTTATCGCTAATATTCGATTAAAAACCACCAAGCTCCTGATGAAAATACTAGTAGCAGAGGATGAGCCTCTAATGTTAAAAACGTTGGAACTAAAGCTTAAAAAAGAAGGCTATGAAGTTGTGGGATGCCCCGACGGAAAAGACGCCCTTCATCAATTGGGCTACCATATGCCTGATTTGGTGATTACTGATATAATGCTTCCATACGCATCAGGGCTTGAAATAGTTAACGCAGTAAAGTCTATTGAAGAAAAGAAAATACCTGTAATTGTTTTATCTGCTATGGGGCAGGAAAAAACGGTGGAAGAGGCTTTCCAATTAGGCGCTGATGATTATGTAACAAAGCCATTCAGTCTTACCGAGCTTGCCATCAGAATAAAAAAACTGGCAAGAGCCGTTTAAACCTTTTACACTGATTTTTGTTTTATCGAGTACAAGCTTCTGAATTTCTATTTAATAATTACTGTTAATTGAACCCACTGCATTAAATAGCAGGTATAGACTTTTTTATAATAAACTAAACCGAATAAAATTTCTACACAAAGTAAACTTTAACCAAAAGCTATTCCAGTATCATTGTTTGCACTATTAAACACCATCTCACAATTCCTTAAGCCGGACACACTTTACCACGCTGTTTATTTTTTTGCCGTGGTAACCATATGTTTTGTGTGCTTAATCTATTGGTATTTATGGCAAAAAAAGAAAAATTTTTTTCTGCGTAAAGCCATACAAAAAAGTTTTGAATTGTGGTTGAGTAAAATAATGCTGGAAGAAGATGATACCAAGGAGATCCCTTTCCATATACCTGCAAAATTTGTAAAGCACTTTAAAAATCCTGCAAAGCGCCAGTTTTTGATAGAGGAGCTGATAAATATGAAAAGAAATTTTACTGGTGGCACTGGAGATAACATAGTTAAGCTGTACCTGCAGCTTGGGTTAAAAAAAGATTCGCTGGCCAAATTTCAAAGCCTTACCTGGCATAAAAAAGCGCGTGGCATTCACGAATTATATGTGATGCAGCAAGAAGATGTAATTCCTAAAATTTTTAAGCATACAAATAACCCAAACGAATTTGTACGTATGGAGGCACAAACTGCCATGATCAGTTTTTTAGGATTTGAGGGCCTTCGTTTCCTCGATGTAGTTACATTTCCAATATCAGACTGGCAGCAGATAAAAATTCTTGAACAATTAAGACCTCTTGATGTTGGTGAAATGAAAGGTATTGACAAATGGCTTTCATCTGCCAATGATACTGTAATAATTTTCGCTTTAAAGCTTGCAGATATTTATCAGCAATTCCAGGTGTATGAGCAAGTGGCTAAATGCCTGGAACATAAAGAAGAAAAAATAAGGATTCAGGCAGTGCAAACCCTTGTTCGTATAGAAGAAGAAACAACCGCATCTACCCTTGCCGAACAATACTTCAAAGAAAAATTTACCAACAGGTTAAACATACTCAACAATATAATTGAAATAGCCACAGACAACGAAAAAAGCTTTTTACTGCGGCAACTGGATGATGAAAATAATTTCCTGAAGCTTGGCGCAGCGCGTGTAATAGGCCGTTGCTGCCAAAATGGAATGAGCATTCTTCAACAAAAAGCATTAGAACAACCAGAGCCCTATGAACAAATTTATTATCATGTAAAAAGGGAGTTTGGTAAATGAGCTGGCTGCTAAACATATTACAAGCATTTTCATTTCTTATACTGTTGTACTCTGTTGTGCTTTTCTTTTTTTATATGGCCATCGGCGCATACGCTGTGCTGGAAACCAGGGATTATGTTCATAAAAATGGCTTTACAGATTACCGTATGCTGGCATCATCCCCGCATGCACCCTCTATAAGCATCATCGCACCGGCTTACAATGAAGGAGCGACTATTGTAGAAAATGTACGGTCACTTTTATCAATCTATTATAGTAAGCTTGAATTAATTGTGGTGAATGATGGCAGTAAGGATGACTGTCTTCAAAAAATGATAGACACTTACCAGCTTGAAAAAATTGACTTCTTTGTACGTTACCAGATACCTACAAAGCCGGTAAGAGGTGTTTATAAAAGCAAAAACCCTGTATTTAAAAAATTAATAGTTGTTGATAAAGAAAACGGAGGAAAGGCCGATGCGCTTAATGTAGGCATCAATGTATCCAGCCACGATTATACCATTTGTATAGATGTGGATTGCATACTTGAGCAGGATGCAATATTAAGAATGGTAAAGCCTTTTATGGAAGAAACAAAAAAGAAGGTGATTGCATCTGGTGGGGTAATTCGCATCGCAAATTCCTGCGAGGTAGAAGATGGCAGGCTGGTAAAAGTGCACCTGCCTGAAGATTACCTGCCACGCATGCAATCCCTGGAGTATATAAGAGCGTTCCTGCTTGGCCGTATGGCATGGAGTCGCCTGAATGGCCTGTTACTTATCTCCGGTGCGTTTGGTGCATTTGATAAAGAAGTAGTGATAAAATGCGGTGGTTACGACCATAATACCGTGGGTGAAGATATGGAACTGGTGGTACGTATGCGCAGGTATATGGAAGAACGCAAAGAGCCTTATAAAGTTACTTTTATACCCGACCCGCTTTGCTGGACAGAGGCGCCTGCCAATTATAAAATACTCGGCAGGCAAAGGAACAGGTGGACACGCGGCACTTTCGAAACACTTAAATTTCATAAAAAGCTGTTCTTTAATCCAAAGTATGGCCTGCTTGGAATGTTAAGTTATCCCTATTGGTTCTTCTTTGAAATGCTCGCGCCTATCATTGAATTTTTAGGCTTTATTATTTTTCTTGTAATGACATTTTTGGGAATGATTGACTGGGAAACATTTGCGGCCCTGCTGCTGTTTATTATAAGTTTTGGGTATGTGTATTCTGCCTTTGCCATTTTTATGGAAGTAACTACCTATAACCAATACAAAAGAAAATCTGAAATAATTAAGTTACTGTTATCGGCTTTTTCAGAACCATTCAACTTTCATCCATTTGTCGTGTGGTCGGGGGTGCAGGGGTACATCAATATCATCCGTAAAAAGAAAGCCTGGGGAGATATGACGAGGCAGGGTTTTCAGAAAAAAACAGCTACTCAAAAATAATTTTTAATGTCCGGTAAAGAAAATATCCCAACAGCTCGAAAGGTATCTATAGCGATAAGAGAATTTATGCCGCGTTTTACGGTATTGCTGGTATTATTCATTTTATTCAGAGTTTTTGAATTGGTTGATGATAGCCTGCATCATGGCATGGCAAGTGGCTTATTAAGCATATTCATGGCCGGGCTGTTAAAAGATACTGCATTTCTTTTTACCCTAGCACCCGCTTTCATTTTACTATACATCCTTTTATATTTATTAAACAGAAAGATCGCAAATTCTTTTTTTACCATCATTGCTGCATTGCTCTGCATCATACAGGTTTCTCTCATCCAGTATTTTCAAACAACGCTGGTTCCGTTGGGTGGTGATTTATGGGGCTACACCATGGCAGACATAAAGCAAACAATAGGTGCAGCAGGTATTAAAACCTCGGTTATTATTATATTAATTATTTCAGTCGCTGCCATTGTATTTTTATTAGTATGGCTACCTGCAAAAATCAAAGTATCATCACCTCTTTCTTATATTATTTTGCTACTGGCTCTACTGTCACTTTTTTTCAGTTTTGCATCAAAGGCATCCGGCATTCATATGAAGACTGAATATGCCAACAGCTTATCCTTAAATAAATCATGGTTCTTTTATACAGAAAGCTGGAAGCATTTTTTTCCTGAAGAGAACGATCTTGATATTTATTCAGATAATTATATCGGGGATTATGGCGATGAAGCACCGGGCACCAGTAGTAGTGTAATCGCTCAATTTAAGTATACTGATGAAACCAATTATCCATTTCTTCATGAGGATAATACGGAAGATGTAATATCTCCCTTTTTAGATAGCTCAACAACAAGGCCAAATGTTGTAATACTGCTTGTTGAAGGGTTGGGCAAAGCCTTTACCAACGAAGGGGCCTACCTGGGTAACTTTACACCTTTTATTGATTCTTTGTCTCAGCACAGTTTGTATTGGCCCAATTGTCTTAGCGGCGGTGGCAGGACTTTTGCTGTGTTGCCTACTTTACTTGGCTCATTGCCTTTTGGCAAAAACGGATTCGCTTCTTTTGGAGACGCTATGCCACAGCATAATTCGTTATTAAGCCTGCTTCAGTTTAATGGTTACAATACCTCTTTCTATTATGGTGGAGATTCTCATTTCGATAACATGAATCTCTTCCTTCAAAAAGGCAATATCAACCAGGTTAATGACATCGGCAGTTTTCCTGCAGGATATTCAAAATTACCGGCAAGCAACGCCGGCTTTACCTGGGGTTATGGTGATAAAGAAATGTTTCGCTGGTATTTTCAATCGCATCTGCCGCAAAACAGTCAGCCTTCTGCCTCTTTATTGCTAACGGTTGCAACGCATAATCCTTTCCTGGTAAATGAGGAGGATAAATATCTTAACCGCTTTGAACAAAGGATGAATGAAATAAAGTTTAATGATGAAGAGAAGCAAAAGGCACGCAATTATAAAATGCAATATGCGAGCGTTCTATATACTGATGATGCAATACGCTATTTCTTTACTGAATATGCAAAAAGGCCAGACTACCACAACACCATCTTCTTAATTACGGGCGACCACCAAATGCCCGAACTACCCATGAGTGATAAGATTGATCGGTATCACGTGCCATTCATAGTTTATTCGCCATTATTAAAGCGCACGGCAACCTTCTCTTCTGTCGTGTCTCATTTTGATATAACCCCGTCCATCATCTCGTTAATGAAGCATCATTATAAAATTAAAGCGCCATCCCTTGCAAGCTGGATTGGCAGTGGGCTAGATACCACAAGAAGCTTTAGAAATGTACATGCTTATCCTTTAATGCAGACTAAAAATGATCTTATCGACTTTGTAATGGGTTCAAATATGATTAACGATGCAACCCTTTTCGATATCAACAATAAACTTGAACTGATCAATAATAATTCTACAGATATTTATAACCGGCTCAAAGGTTCTTTCGATAGGTTTAAGCAGAAAAACAATGCTGTGATTAACGGGGCAAAGTTGCTGCCGGATTCTTTATACACCAATTACAGGCCCATGAAGTAATTAAAAAATTAACAGCAAAATCATTACAAACATCTAATAAAGCGGTCATTTTCTGCTACTGGCAATATGCTGCTATTCACACCTGTTAACAATCTCATTAGATTGAATTGATTTTTCATATGTATTATATGCGTATCTTCAAAAAAACCTTTAATACATTATGCGTTGGAGAAAGTTTAACGGCGAATCCATCAACTTACCTATTAAAGACGCGGTAGAAGAGGCTATAAAACGGGAACACGATAAAGGTATTCGCCTCAAAGTTTGTATTGGCACCGACAGCCAGGTAAAAGGCGCTGAGACTGAATTTGCTACCGTAATCGTCTTTTTACGGGAACACAATGGCGGCTTCATGTACATTCACAACGAAAAAACAAGGCACAAGTACAACATTAAAGAACGTATGCTGGTAGAAGTGGCAAAAAGCATTGAGGTAGCGTATGAGTTGTGCAATTTGTTTATTCAGTATGATGTAGACATGGAAGTGCATGCGGACATTAATACTAATCCGCAGTTTAAAAGTAACGATGCATTGCGCGAAGCGATGGGTTACATTCTTGGAATGGGCTTTGCCTTTAAAGCAAAACCTGAAGCTTTTGCCAGTAGTTGCTGTGCAGACAAGGTTGTTAACTAGCCGGTAACCTGCATTTATGTCTAATGATTTCAGCATATCTGCATATGCTGTATGGGCTTGTCACCTTATAATACAGCTATTTTTCTTCTTGCTTTACCACTTACACATCGCTTCATTATTTTATTTTTGGATTAGCCTGTATCCAATCATTTTCTATCGCATTCAGGAATAAATAAATATGCATAAAGCCTGGCCTCAGTTTACTCTTCTTTTCTTTTTACAACCAGGTACCAATCGTTTTCCAGGGGCAGGTATCCATACTCATAACAGAAGAAATAAGTATTGCCCTTCTTATTTGCATAAGTATGTGTAATGTATTTAAACTGAAAACCCAGTTGAAGCAATTTGCCCTTGGTGGTTTTGTTCAGCTCTTCTTCTGCCGGCAAAAGATTTTCAAGAATGCGCCTGTTCTTAAGTAAAGCATTGTTTACATTACGCACATAATTGTTGTTAATGGTTTTAAGCCGGTTATTGTAGATATTACGGCAATAATCGTTACAGAATTTTTTATCTGTTCTTCCATGCAAAACTTTCTGGCAGGAAAGACAATTTTTTAACGGAGATGGTTTAAGCACAGGGTAAGTTTTAGAATGATAAAAATACAATGTTGGAATGAAACTGGTATGCGTGAAATTAAAACGTAAAAGTCCTCAATGCTTAAGGGCATGCATCAAAATGCTAATTGATTTTATCAATTTCTATTGACTTATTTTTACAAAAAAAATTCATTGATCAAGCATTTTTCTTTCAGCAGAAGAGTTTTATTTATCATCAGCATAACAGGATTAGGTTTCATTACATCATGCACTACCATAGATGTATTTGAAAAAACAGCGTCTTTCAAAAAGCATGAATGGTATTCAACGGATAAGCCTCAGTTTCAATTTACCATAAAAGATACATCTGCATCTTACAATCTTTTTGTTGTGCTTAGGCATACAGATGCGTATGGTTACAATAACATCTGGCTTAATTTGACTATTATTCCCCCCGGCGATACGGCGCAATCGCAATTAAAAGAATTCAAACTGGCAGAAAATAATAAGGGGTGGCTAGGCAGTGGTATGGATGATATTTTTGAACATCGCATACAGGTAAACAGTAATCCTATAAGATATAGAAAAATGGGCAACTATAGTTTTATACTGCAACAAATGATGCGTGAAGATCCCTTGCAAAATATTTTGAATGCCGGCATACGTTTGGAGAAAGTGAAATAATATGAATGCCTTCTATAAAAAGGAACGGTTAAGAATTATCACATTCGTGTACTGGCTTTTACTGCTATATATAGTAGCGGCTTTAATATTGTGGTTTGTTGAACTGAGCAGCCAAAATAATGCTATGGCAGAAATGCGTATGGTAGAGCTTAATAAAGATGACCCGCAGTACCTTTCAAAGGTTGGAGAAATTTTAGCCATTAAAAAAAGAAAGACGTTTCAATATGTAGGGGAAGGCTCAACCTTTTTAATACTAATTCTTGTATGTGCGGTGTTTGTTTACAGGGCAGTAAGAAGGCAAATAAGATTGTCTCAGCAACAACAGAATTTTATGATGGCCGTAACGCATGAATTAAAAACGCCTATTGCTGTTACGAGACTTAATCTTGAAACATTACAAAAGCGAAAGCTTGAAGAAGAGAAGCAACAAAAACTTATCGCAAATACCTTACAGGAAGCCAACCGGCTTAACAGCCTGTGCAATAATATTCTTGTTGCGTCGCAACTGGATGCAGGTGCCTATCATATTAACAAACAGGAAATTGAATTAAGCGGCCTTGTAAAGGAATGCATCAGGGATTTTAAGGAACGCTTTCCTCAAAGGCAAATAGAATGCGATATTCAACCGGATATTTATACAGAAGGGGAAATGCTGCTTCTTCAAATGCTGGTGAATAATCTTATTGATAATGCACTTAAATATTCAGGCAGAGATACCGCGGTCAGAGTTTCATTATCCGAAGTCAACAACAGGATACATTTTTCTGTGGCAGACAATGGCGAAGGAATTGATGAGGCAGAAAAGAAAAAAATCTTTTTGAAATTTTATCGTGTGGGCGATGAAGCGGTGCGTAAAGCAAAAGGTACAGGCCTTGGCTTATACCTTTGCAAAAGGATTGCAAAGGATCACAAAGGGTTGATTGAAGTTAAAAACAATGAGCCCAAAGGAAGTGTATTTACTGTAATACTCAGGGCAATTTAATAATGTAAGACATGAATCATGGCAAACAATAAAGGAAATATTTTACTGGTAGAAGACGAAGAAAACCTTCATGAAGCATTGAAACTTAATCTTGAAATGGAAGGGTATTCTGTTACTTCTGCGTATGATGGTAATGCTGCGGTGAAGGCTACACAAAATGAATATTTCGATTTGCTTATTCTTGATATCATGCTTCCTGAGCTTGATGGCATAAGTGTTACAGAAACCGTAAGGGTGCATAATAATGAAGTACCGATTCTTATCCTGAGTGCAAAAAATACCAGCGCTGATCGTGTGCTTGGCTTAAAAAAAGGCGCAGATGATTATTTGACAAAACCTTTTAACCTGGAAGAATTATTGCTTCGTGTTGAAAAACTTATTTCAAAAAATAAAAAGTTGCAGGATAAAGAAACCGTCGGCGATACCTATGAGTTTGGAGGCAACCGTGTTGATTTTAAATCACTCACCGCAAACACTTTTAAGCAGGAACAGGTTGAGCTGAGCAAGAAAGAAGCAATGTTGCTTAAGCTGCTTGTAGAAAACAAAGACGAGGTGGTAACACGGGAAAAAATATTGCAGGTTGTATGGGGTTATAATGTTTACCCTACTACGCGAACCATTGATAATTTTATCCTCAACTTCAGAAAATATTTTGAGCTGGATAGCCGTAATCCAAAACATTTTCATTCAGTAAGAGGCATGGGCTACAAGTATACTGATTAGGGAGGAAGAAGATAGAAGTGAGAATCAAAAGTCATGTCCCGAAAAATATCGAACAAGGAGTAAGGAATATTGAATGATAATTTAATGAAACCTATTTTTCATTTCCCACTCGTCATTAGCGATTCACCACTCACGAAGTAACTAGGCCAGAAGACAGAAGTAAGAAGCAAGAATTACTCTATCCACTTGCGATTAACGATTCATTTTTTGCGAAATCATAAAGCCAGAAGATAGAAGCAAGAAATATTCTACCCCACTTGCCATTCACTGCTCACCACTAGCTGCTTACGCCTCACCAACCACCTGCGATTCTTTATAATGCTTCCATAAATCTTTAAAGAGCGTACTGTTATTACGAAGATGATAGAAACTACCTTCATCTACAATTCTTCCATCATGAAGAATATAAACGTAATCGAAGTTTTCCAGCAGGTGAAGACGATGCAGAGATGATACGATGGCCTTGTTTGAAAAAGCCGCAAACATCTTTTTATAAATTAAGATCTCTGTTTTAGGATCGACACTGCTTGTAGGTTCATCAAGTAACATAACGTCGCTGTCACGTGCCGCAAGAATACCCCTCGCTAATGCAAGCCTTTGCTTTTGCCCACCAGACAGGTTAACCCCTTTTTCTCTTATGTCTGAAGACAATCCGTCGGGAAGCTGTTTTATCACTTCTGCAAAGTGAGCAGTTTCACAAACCTGCATAATTTCTGTTTCTGAAAATGGTAGCCCAAGCGTAACATTATAAGCAATGGTGTTTTCAAAAATCTCCGGCTCCTGCGGAAAAAGTGTTACAGACTCATTCAAATCATCAAGTGCAAAGTTTTTTCCATCTACAAACATTTCAACATCCTGCTCTGCTGTATATAATCCTCTTAACAATGAAAGTAAGGTGCTTTTACCGCTGCCGCTTTCACCAATCAACGCTATTTTCTTACCGCGTTCAATCAATAAATGAAGATTATGCAAACTTTGCGGGCTGTATTTTTCATCGTAAGATTTGCGATGAGAGAAGCTTAGTTTCCTGATATCTATTTTTTGCCAGTTGGCAGGAAGATCTTCCGGCTCATCTGGCCTGTGCTTATTTTCGTAAGCCTCGCTTATGCCAGATGCTGTTTGTATATAAGTGTTGTATTGCATAAGCTCAGTATATTGCCACGCAACATTTTGAAAAACGCTGGTAAACTGGTTTACGTAGCCAAGCAATGTAACAAGTCCGGCTACATAAAAAACTGTTCCCGGCTTCCAGTGCTGGTAAATATATCCTGCAGCAACCACACAATAAATAAGCGTAATAAGCATTTCAGCAAAGAACCATTTCCATTCATTAATCAAAGCATTTTTTCTGAATGGTTTTAAGATATGTTGCACTTTCGCCATCAACCCGGATTCCATACTTTTCTCGAGTCGTAATGTTATAACGGTCATGATGTTTGAAAGGCTGTCGAACAAGGTGGAAGAAACAATATGCTCCTTCTCATTTACTTCATCGAGTGTTTTTATAAAAGGTTTGTCAAACTTCATAATTACTAAAATGGTTAACGCACCCATGCCTATTGCAATGCTGCCAAACACGGGTGAAAAATAGAGTATGGCAACTACGGAGAATATAAATTTAGTAATAGCATACAGGTACATAAAGCCTTTATCGAAAAATTCTCTTAGTGCTTCATAAGCTTTGCGTATGCGGTTTATGGTAGCGCCGCTGTGATGATCCTGGTGCCATTTAGCCGGTAAATGCAATAACTGGTGATAACGCTCCTGTAAAAAATTGCGGCTCAGGTTAAATGCAAGCGTTCGTTCCATAATACGTGCCGGACCATGGAAGCACCACTCAATAAACTTGAGACTAAAATATCCACCTACATAAAGCATTGCGTAATAGAAAACTCTTTGCGTATCGTGTTGCACATTGCCTATAAACCAGCCAAGTAAGATGGGATTTAGTGAATACATAACATTGGCACAAATAAACAGGCCATAAATAAGCACATACTTTTTGCGTTCATGCCTGGCATATTTCCAGGCAGTACGTAAAAGTGATATATAAGGATTAGACATATAAACGGGTTATTTAATAATGAATATGAACTGCCTGGCAAATGCTAATTACCGTGAGTGTTTATTTATAAGTGAACACATGTTTGTTGGCCGGGATAAGTGAAGATTGCTATTGCAAATTAGTACATGATGCTGATTTGATGCGCTTGATTTTTAGAAATACAAAACTATCAACCCCGTAATAGCGCTCACTTTCATGCGAATCACCAGGTAATGTTAAAAGCCTGCAGAAGAACTTATTGCGGCCGCAACTTTAATTTTGAAAAATGGAAACTAATTTTATATTTGATACGGTAACCCTTTTATAGCACTAAACCTGAACCTACCATGAAGAACACAGTAAGTTTCTGTAGTTATGTATCTCCCTCACTTGACATTAAGTATGCGGAAAAACCATTGTGCGGGCATTTTATACAATGGTGTAATTCTTATATAGTAGAGGAAAACAGGAAAATTCCTATAACGGTAGCACTCGTTCGTTCACCGGATGGAGCCCTCTTTCTTGCCAATCCGTTGGGCATGCAGTTTCATAGTAATTAGAATGATTGCAAATTTTGTTTCAGGTATTTCTTGCTAATACCTGCATTTTGAATTATCGGCCTTGATGTAATAGGACTTATAATTGAGTGCCTTTTTATCCATGCATCCTTCCAGGTTAAGTAACTCAACCTTTCTAAATTCAACAGGATGGCTTTCTGCCTGTAAAGCAATAAAACCTGTTGTAAGTGGCTGTCCTTGTTTTTGAACCCACATGGCAGAATCTGCTGCAAAACCTCCGGCCGTCCAGTTAAATTCTTTTGATACAAAAACATCGCTGACAGTTGGCTTTTCATAAGTAAGCACTGTATCTCCGTTAACAATATGGTGAATAACGGAATCACCCATCACCACGGCCTCTGCTATAACCCATTCCCCGGGGGCAAAGGGTCTTGACTTTGAATCAATGCAATGGCTTTTTACAACATTGCCATGCATACTTACTTCAGTGCCTGGTGTACAAAGATTGCCGGTTGGCCTTTTATATACAGAGTCGCTTGCCAGTAACTGCATTTCAAGAGAAACAGGGAAAGACTGGTCAAGGCTTAATGATGCAGCAGACTGTGAATGTAGCATAACGCCGCTGTTAAGGTAAGCGTAATCAGGACCGCCTTCCAGTTGCTTTCCATAAAACCTGTATTCAACCCTCACTTTGTAAAAAGAATAAGGCTGCTTGTAATAAAGATGACCGAATTCTTTGGTGAATTTTTGGTAGCCACTGTAATCTACTTTTAGCACCCTATCCTCAACATGAAACGTGTTATTGAAATTATCATTGAGTGGATGGCCCGCAATTTTAATATCCCAACCAGTGAGATCTTTTCTGTTGAAAAGGGTTTGCCACTCTTCTTTAGTTACATTTGGTTTCATTTTTTGATTGCATGAAGCAGCAAGTATTAATATCAACAAACAAATCGGGCAATAAATTTTCATTGCATATTTTGCGTTGAAAATAAGCTAATAAAATAAATAGCGTTAAAAAGAAAACCGGTTTAAGGCATCATTTATACATTAGTACCCGCTGTCTCAAAAAAACGTCACTCAAACTAAATCAATTACGTGTATGAAGAAATTAACCTTTTTTGCAGCCATAGCCTTTTCCCTCTGTGCTTCTTTAGCATTTACAAAGTATAAGAATGATGGATGGATCTCTTTGTTTGATGGGAAATCTCTTAACAACTGGAAAGTGGGAGATAATGCTTCTACCTTTTCTGTAAAGGATGGAATGATTGTGGTTAATGGACCCACCGCTCATTTGTTTTATGATGGAGATGTTAAACAGCACAACTTTAAAAATTTTGAATTTAAGGCTGATGTAATGACATATCCCGGTTCTAATTCGGGCATTTATTTTCATACGCAGTTTCAACAGGGCGGATGGCCCTCAAAGGGATATGAAGTGCAGGTTAATAATTCTCACACCGATTGGCGCAGAACGGGAAGCCTTTATGCAATAGAGGATGTAAAAGAAGTATATGTGAAAGACAGTGTATGGTACACTGAATATGTAAAAGTGGAAGGGAAACATGTTACCATTAAGATCAATGATAAGACCGTTGTTGACTATACTGAACCGGAAAATGTTGAGCGTCCTGAAGGAATGAAGGATAGAAAATTATCCAGCGGAACTTTTGCTTTGCAGGGACACGATCCTAAAAGTAAGGTTTGCTTTAAAAATATTATGGTAAAGCCGTTGGCTGACTAGAGAGTTGCAGCCGCTGGTAAATAAAAACATGAATGTCAATTGCGGAAAATATTATCCCCGCAGTTGGCATTTTTGTTTTATGAGCCTTGACCTTTTGTGGCTTCTGTATTACATTTTTCAATAAAAGCAAGAATATCGTCCCGGCCGGTTTTATTTTCCGCGCTTGTAATAAAACTTTGCGGAAGAAACTGCCATGTTTCTCGCATGGCGTCTAAAAAGGCTTTTACATTTCTTTCCAGTGCTTTCGGTTTTTCCTTATCCGCCTTAGTAAAGACGAGTGTAAAAGGCAACTGCCATTCACCAAGCTTATTTACAAAATCTATATCTGCTTTTTGCGGATTATGCCTGCCGTCAATTAAAACGAATATATTCAGCAAAGTTTCTCTTTTACGCAGGTAATCTTCAATCATCTTTTCCCATTTCTTTCTTTCTGCCTGGGAAATTTTAGCATAGCCATAACCAGGTAAATCAACCAGGTACCATTTCAGGCCGTCTTTGCTGCCAACTTTGGTTGAGGAGACGACCTCATAATGATTAATCAGCCTTGTTTTGCCTGGCGCAGCAGAAGTTTTTGCAAGCCCCTGGTGATTACAAAGCATATTTATAAGAGATGATTTGCCCACATTACTACGGCCTATAAAAGCATACTCAGGCCTGTCTGGCTTGGGACATTTATCAAGTGAAGGAGAGGATATAAGATAAGCGGCAGATTTAATTTGCATTGCATCAACTTAAGCGTGATTAATGTTAAACAGCCGCTTTACAGGCGGCTGTTTAACGGCAAATTAAATGCTTTTGAGCGGATAATTTTTAATAAACCAGTTTTTCCAGGCTGGCGTCACCAAATCTTTTACACGTTTATTCAACTCATAATGTTCCTGGTGTATACGCTTTTCAGCAAAGCCCATAAAGGTCATTTTATACAAACAATGAGCTATAATTTCTGTTTGAGAGAAACAAGCCAGCGATTCAGGTGATATTTCCATTCCCAGCCATTGCTTCCAGGAACAAAACTCTATCGCATAAAAAGCGGGGTGGTCATTCAGCGGACCTTCTCTCGTGTTGATGCCCGTGACATCAACATAGTCTCCTTCTATACGGTCATTTACATTTTCTACGGATATCATCATATCCGTCATACTGGCGCAGTCCATCGATATTAGCCTGTTATAAACTTTCTCATACGCAGCGATGTTCTTTTTTTCACTGGGGTATAAATTCAGTAATGCTAACTTTAAACCTTGCCATGAATTGTTGCTAATCAATTCACAGAACTTCATATGGAGCAATATTTATTTAAACAATCGTTTCGCTAATATAGTGTTTTATATCATTCAGTTATCAACAAATTACCCCGCATTTCTGCAGGTATCGGCAATCCCATAAATTTTAAAATGGTGGGCGCAATATCTCCAAGCTTGCCAGGTTTTACCTCCCCTTTAAAATCATTACTTATTACAAATAGCGGTACAAGGTTTAAAGAGTGTTGGGTGTTAGGACTGCCATCTTCATTAACCATATAATCTGCATTGCCATGATCTGCCGTAAGAAAAACAGTATACCCGTGGTTAAGTGCCGCTGTTACTACTCTCTGTACGCAGGTGTCAACAGTTTCAGCTGCTTTAATTACGGCAGAAAATACGCCGGTATGGCCTACCATATCTGTGTTGGCATAATTAAGGCAAATAAAATCTGCTGTTTCATTTTCTATTTCGGGTATCAGTTTATCTGTCAACTCAAAAGCGCTCATTTCAGGCTTTAAATCATATGTAGCCACTTTTGGCGATGCTGCGAGAATACGGCTTTCTCCTTCAAAAGGTGTTTCCCTGCCTCCGCTGAAAAAGAAAGTAACATGCGGATATTTTTCTGTCTCAGCAATGCGTATTTGTTTTTTACCATTTGCAGCAAGTACTTCTCCCAGGGTGTTGTTGAGGTTGTCGTTTTCAAACACAACGTTTACATTCTGGAAAGTTTTATCATACTCTGTCAGTGTGGTATAATGCAGTTGAAGTGCATACATGTTGTGCTCTGGAAAGTTCTGTTGTGTAAGCACCTGTGTTATTTCCCGGCAGCGGTCTGTACGAAAGTTAAAGCATATTGCTACGTCTCCATCTTTAATGGTTGCAAGAGGCTGTTGGTCTTCTGCAAAAATAACTGTTGGAATAATAAACTCATCTGTAACGTTTGCCGCGTAAGACTGCTCAACGGCTGCTATAGCATCTGTAGCTTTATTGCCTTCACCTTTTACCATTGCATCGTAAGCAAGTTTTACCCTTTCCCAGCGCTTGTCTCTATCCATGGCATAATAGCGGCCGCTTACAGTTGCAATTTTGCCAGTCGTTTCGTTAAGATGTTGTTGTAATTCGGTAATAAATCCAAGCCCGCTTTTGGGGTCAGTATCACGGCCATCAGTAAATGCATGAATAAATACATCTTTTAATCCTTCATTGTTGCAAAGCGTGACAATTGCTTTTAAATGATTGATATGAGAGTGCACACCGCCATCACTTACCAAACCTAAAAGATGAAGCGGTTTATTATTTTCTTTTGCATACTTAATGCTGTTAAGCAAAATTTCATTTTTAAAGAATTCTCCTTCCCGAATGGAAACATTAATACGTTGCAATTCCTGGTAAACAACCCTGCCGGCACCAAGGTTTAAGTGACCTACTTCACTGTTGCCCATCTGCCCGTCTGGCAGACCCACGGCCTCACCACAGGTAACCAATGTTGTGTTGGGATATTTTGAATACAAGCTGCTGACAAAAGGAACGTTGGCATTTTGAATGGCGTCTGCTGATTTAACTTTTCCAAGACCCCATCCGTCCATAATGATAAGAATAGCTTTTTTGTTTTCCATGCGCTAAAACTACATAATTTGTGCTTTTTAATAAGGATATAATCTATTGATGTAAATTACAATACCAAATTGGCATATTTTTAGTCGCCTGTTGGCAAAACAATAATTGTAAGAGCATGAAAAACCTTTTGTTAGTGATGGGTTTGGCTGTTGTGATGAGTTCATTTAGTGTAAAATCTGACAGCGACGGCATTGTTGCTGCACTAAAAAAAGCAAGTGCCGAGCAGTTGAGCACCTTCTTTGACAATGTGATTGATCTTAAACTACCGGGAAAAGACGAAATAAAGAATGTTGGTAAAAACCAGGCAACATTAACTATTAAAAACTTTTTCAATGAAAGTTCGGTAAGTGGGTTCGACCTCACTTCGCAGAGAGAAATGAGCGGTACAATGTACATTACCGGAAAGCTTAAAAACGGCAGTAACGGGTACAATATCACTTTGTTGATGAAGAATAAAGCAGACAAACTATCCATCATCACGGTAAGAATCAATTAAAAATAAAATCCCGCTTCAAGCGGGATTTTTTCTTAGATATCATACACCAGCTTTACAATAAATCCTCTTCAGTTTCAACTTATTTGATGGTTATTAAGTCTTAATAATTGTTTGTTAGCATTCTGGTGATGCTGCTATTAAAAAATTAAAACGTCAATTCCCTCCTCAGCCCTTACATTTGCGCAATTTTGTACTACCATGCCTAAAGACACTTCTATAAAATCAGTTTTAATTGTTGGTTCAGGACCTATTGTTATTGGACAGGCTTGCGAATTTGATTATTCCGGCTCACAGGCTGCACGCAGTTTGCGCGAAGAAGGAATAAAAGTGATTTTAATAAACAGCAATCCCGCCACCATTATGACGGACCCGATGATGGCGGATAAGGTTTACCTGCTTCCACTTACGGTTGAAAGTATTGAGCAAATACTGGAAGAAAACCAGATTGATGCCGTACTACCAACGATGGGTGGGCAAACTGCTTTAAATCTTTGTAAAGAAGCAGACGAACTGGGCGTTTGGAAGAAATACAATGTCAGGATGATCGGCGTGGATGTTGCAGCAATAGACACAGCCGAGGATCGGGAAAAGTTTCGCCAGTTGATGATAAGAATTGGCATTAAAGTGGCACCCAGCAGAGTTGCCAACAGCTTTCTTGAGGGTAAGGAATTTGCACAGGAAATAGGGTTTCCATTGGTGATACGTCCATCGTTTACACTTGGTGGAACTGGCGGTGGGTTCGTACATAAAAAAGAAGAGCTTGATGAAGCATTACAACGAGGCTTAAAAGCTTCCCCGATACACGAAGTGCTGGTAGAAAAAGCCGTGCTTGGATGGAAAGAGTATGAACTTGAACTGCTGCGCGACAAAAGCGATAACGTCGTTATTATATGTACCGTTGAAAACCTTGATCCGATGGGCATTCATACAGGCGATTCCATAACAGTGGCTCCTGCTATGACGTTAAGTGACAGCTCTTACCAGGATATGCGTAACAAGGCGATGTTGATGATGCGCAGCCTTGGCAATTTTGCAGGTGGATGTAACGTGCAGTTTGCACAAAATCCTGAAACGGAAGAATTGATTGCAGTAGAAATTAACCCGCGTGTAAGCCGCTCTTCTGCGCTGGCAAGTAAAGCAACCGGCTACCCGATTGCGAAAATTGCTGCCAAACTTGCTATCGGGTACAGCCTCGATGAACTGAAGAACCAGATTACCAAAACAACTTCTGCTTACTTTGAGCCTGCTCTGGACTATGTAATAGTAAAAGTACCACGATGGAACTTTGATAAATTCAAAGGTGCCAATGATACACTTGGCCTGCAAATGAAAAGTGTTGGTGAGGTGATGGCTATTGGCAGAAGCTTTACTGAAGCAATACAAAAAGCCTGTCAGAGCCTGGAAAATGAAGCCGTAGGTTTGGGCTATTATGGCAAAAGCTTAATGAAGAGCGAAGAAATTATTGAATATATAAAAACGCCAAAGTGGGACAGGATCTTCCGTATAAAAGACGCTTTAATGGAAGGTGTTACAGTTAAAACAATTGTACAGGCAACAGGCATTGACCGCTGGTTTATTTACCAGATACAGGAAATATGCAGAATTGAAAAAGCCATCGCTCAATATACTTTTGATAGTCTGCCCGCTGACCTGCTGAAAGAGGCTAAGAAAAATGGCTTTAGTGATGAGCAAATTGCACGAATACTTCATGGCAATTGCACAGAAGAACAGGTGTATGAAAAACGCAAAGCACTTGGCATTACACGTGTGTATAAAATGGTGGACACCTGCAGTGCAGAGTTTGAAGCCAAAACACCTTACTTCTACAGCTCCTTTGAAGGATAAAGAACATGCTGCTGGTTACCAGTTGCAGGTATTGAACATATTTTAGTTAAAAGCCTTACAGGATTTGCCGGTAAGGCTTTTATTTTTGCTGTTTCCTTTTATGACGCATAAAACCAGGGGTATTGTATTGCGCACCGTTAAATACGGTGAAACGAGTGTTATTACAACACTATATACAGAGCTTTTTGGTATACAGAGCTACATTGTTAAAGGAATAAGACAATCATCTAAAAAATCGCAAAGCAAAGCAGGTTATTTTCAGCCGGGGGCAATGCTTGCAATGGAAGTATATCATAACGAATTAAAGAACCTGCAGTTTATTAAAGAATACCAATGGGATTATTTATATGAGCATGTATTTTTTGATGTGATAAAAAATGCAGTGGCAACATATATGATTGAACTGTTGCAGCATAGCCTGAAACAACCTGAAGCCAACCCGGAATTGTTTTACCTTATTGCAGACTCATTAAAACAACTTGACAAGGGAAACAATATTTTAACTGCCAACCTTCCATTATATTTTATTCTTCACCTGGGCACTGAAGCAGGCTTTCAGATACAGGGAGATTACAGCAAAGAAACGCCCATACTTGATTTAATGGAAGGACAGTTTACAGATGCGCTTCCTAACCACCCCTATTACATCACTAATGAATTATCAGAGGTTGTATCAACAATAAATAGTATCAATTTTTACCAGGACTTAGAAAACATTCAACTCAGCCGTAACACAAGACGACAGTTAATTGAAGCGCTTCAACAGTATATCGTTTTACATATTTCAGATTTTGGAGAGATGCGAAGCCTGGCAGTTTTGCAGGAAGTATTAAGTTGAAGAAACACTAACTATATTAATCGTTCCACTTTATTAAAATCAGAAGCAATACAAATAACACCCGGCATTTTGCTTTTCTCAAAACTTCCTAATGCATTGTCCATTTGAAGTGCTTTTGCTCCATTCAAGGTTGCCCACTGCAGTAACTGTTCATGTGTAACCTGAGGAAAATGTTTTTGGATATTTTTCATCTCACTCAATAAATTTAAGTGCCAATTGCTGGCAAGGCTGTCAGTACCCAGTACAATGTTGCAATTGTTTTTTACAAGCACATCAACAGGAGGTACTTTATCTTCTATGTACAGGTTAGCGTTAATGCAAAGGCAGAAATAGGTTTGTAGTTGCCGTTTAGATTCATTCATTGCTGATGCCTGTTCATTTACGAATACAATATCTTCTTCCCTTGTATAAGTGTTATGAACCAGTATTATATTTTCAGCTTCGGTTAATTTATTGTAATAAGATTGAAGGCTGCTTTTGGAAGTTGGTTTAAAAAAGCTGTTGTCCAGTTTCATCATTTGGTACATGCGTAAAAAATCACCTGAACCTTTTTCAAACAACTCATCTTCAAAAGAGGTTTCCTGGTTATGAATGGTAATGCTTTTACCTCCGAAGTAAGGCTGCATAAATTTCCAAAGCTCGTTTGAAACAGAGTAAGGTGCGTGAGGAACAAGAGCGTTACTGGCTGGTGGTTGGTGGTTGTTGGTTGCTTGTTGTTTATTGTTGGTGACTTTGGCTTTATTACCTATTGACAATTTCCCATTCACAAACTCTTCATAAAATCCTTTGCTTCGTGCAAACCTTGTTTCAGCAATTTCAGGTAGCCAGCCACTTACTTCAATAAAATTATAATAGGCTAGTCTTTGTTGTAATTTTTGTGCCAGCGTTAATGTGTTGTTACAGATATCACCCACAGCAACAATACCATTGGCAAGCATTTCATCTTCTGCTTTTGTGATTGCATCTAAAATTTCCTCTTCTGCAAAATGGCGTTGTGTTACTACTTTAAAAACAAAATCAATCAAGCCGGTTTTTTCAGGAATTAGTCCTCTCATGTGGCTTAACTCAAGGTGGCAATGACAGTTAATAAAACCCGGAGATAAAATACCCTGATGGACCTTGATGTCATCTCCGGCATCTTTTCTGTCAACAATGTTTTCAATAACACCATTCTCACTTATTATAAGTACCTTATCATTGCTTAATAGATCTGTTCCGGTGAAAATAGTATCTGCGCTGAATTTTAACCATGCCATGCGGTAAAGTTACTGCTGTGAAGGTTTAATAAATATTAGATAAATGAAGTTGCCTTAATTAATTAAAAAGTTAGCTATGGGTATCACTGCCGCCATAAAAAATGAACGATGAAGTGCTTGCGACGCAACAGGTGATACCATGAAATACTACTGCTGGTATCCAAAATAAATAACTCAACAATCTCTCAGGCTAAAAATGAAAAACCTGTTGCATTTTGAAATGTACAACAGGCAATGTTTTTATTATTTGATTTGATGTTAGTTCTCTCGCTGGCTATCCTTTTCTTCCATTTTTTTGTAAGCCATAATAAATACGGCACCAAGATTTTTATAGGGAGGAATATAGTCGTCAAATGAAGCGTTCTTCAATGTTTTTTGAAGCCCCTTCCACATGGCCGGCCAGTTTAAATCTTTGTTTTCTCTCAACGTTTCTACTATTGAATAAATAACCGGTGTATTGATGCCACCAAAGCCCGTTTGTTTGGATGAAACAATTTGCGCCGTGGGGCATTTGCCAAGCACTGTACTTAAGCTATTATAACCGCCACAACTTCCCAGCACTACCACCTTTGCAGAAGGCGCAAGACGCTGAAGTGTGGTGTTAAGATAGTAACTATGGCCACGATGTATTACCAATGTGGGTTCCAGGCCATTGTCATCCATATACTGTATTAAAGCTTTTTGCGCATCATCGTCCAGTCCTTTTTCTTCATCAAGCGGCCTGTTGGAAAAGATACTCACTTTGGCGCCCTTTACTGAACGTACTTCCACCCATTGGGCAGAAGGAATAATTTTCCAGTTAGCATTATTAAAGCTGCTTATAAACTGTGGAAAAAAGGTCTTGCCATCTTTATCGCCATACCAAAACTGCTGTATAACTATTCTGCCGGAAGTGTCCTTCATCATTTGATTAGGCATGGAGTATACCGGTGGTATTCCTAACTCAGCAGTAAGATCAATTTTGTTTGAAGGATCGATAGAGCGGAAGATGGTGTTAAGTATGCTATAAATGCGTGCACCCCTTACGTTGTTCGCCTCCTGTGCTTTTTGCTGGTTGTATTCCACCTGGTCAAGCAAAAGCGTTCTCAATTCAGGATTATTAATACTGGCATAAGAGTTGGCAACATCCACTGCATCTTCAAGGCTACGGGTTTTATCTAGCCCGTTTACAAAGGCTTTCATCAGCCATTGTGCATTTTGTTTATCCATCCTTGAAAGAAAATCATCAAGCGTGTTATAGTTTGCTGCCATCTTAATCCATTTCTTAAACTTGTCAAACGTAACGCTCATCATAAGGCTGTCGCCTTTGCGCATTTTGCCTTTCCATATTCTTGGATAAACACCTTTTACGTAGCTGGATGTATAAATTTCTTCTTCGCTCAACACTGCCAGGTAATAAAGTTCCTGCGGGTTAAGTTTCTCAATTTTTTTAAACCTTATGTTGTCCGGAGATTCATGCAGGCCGTTGATTTCATTAATATAAATTTCTTTTCCTTTTTGGCCCAGCCAGCTTGTTAATGTCTGCATCGCCATTGGAGTATCATGCTGGCGAATTCTGTCAGCGTAATCCATTTCAGTTCTCACAAGATAGCTGTAGTAAGTTTCATCATTGTTCATGGCAGAATCAATTTCTGCGAAAGTTGTTTTGCCGCGATAAAGATTATCAAGAAAAGGAAAGTAAACGCGTCCGGTTTTCATCCTGGCCATCCTGCTTATAATTTTTACCAATGGTTCGTCAACCTCTGCAATCCTGCTGGCGAAAGAGTTTCCTGCCTTGGCGTAATTGTAGAGATTTTCCTGTTGAGTATAAGCTACTTTTTTAATAAGGCTGTCACGGAAGGGAACATTTTGGTTGTTGTTAAGTGTGGCAAGAATTTGTTCAGGATACCTGGTGCAATATTTTAATACCAGTTCATCTTTACATTCCTGTATGCCTGCATTGTCTTTAAACGCAAAACATTTTACAAGAATGTTTCCTATTTCCATCTGATTTTTACGAACCAGCGGAAACAGGCTTTGATTGTTTCTCTGCAATTTCATTCCCTCTTTAAAAGCATCTATCAAATCTGCAAGTTGAGAGGCTTTTATCCTTTTGTAACGGTAATCAGAAATATAAGCAACCAATGCTTCGTTAAGACTGCGCAGGTATTTTATCTTTTCATTGGTATCCATTGTTCCATCCGCTTCAATATCATCTTGTATTTTATCAATAACAGTAGTAGCAGCATTGTTTGCCTTAGTATTCACCTCATCATCAGCCGAAGGCTTAAATTCGCCATCATTAATACCATCAAGCGCATCTATTTCTTTTTGTGATTTATCTATGTTTTGGTGATAAAGCTGTCTCATGAGGGGTATTTCGCTATGTGTAGCAGGATTGCCGGATTGGGCATTCACGGATAAAAAATTTACAGTAAAAAGGGCTGCAACTAAAAGTTTTCTCATTCTGTCGTTCATTATTTGTTTATACTTTGCAAAAAGTTTACCAAAGCTACGCTTAGTACGCTTAACAATAATATAATGAAGTGTTAGTGATGATTGATGGTTGTAAAATTATTTTTGTGTAAACATATTGTTAATGGAAAACAAGGCAAAAAAGGTTTTGATAGCAGATGATGAGGCCGATATACTGGAAATTATCAGTTATAACCTGACTCGGGAAGGCTATGAAATTTACACCGCAAAAGACGGTAATGATGCTATAGAACAGGCAAAAAAAATACACCCCGACCTTATTATACTGGATATTATGATGCCTTATAAAACAGGTATTGAAGTCTGCCAGTTGTTACGTTCACTGCCTGCTTTCCAGGACACCCTGATTATTTTTCTTACTGCGTTAAGCGATGAGACATCTCATATCAAGGGACTTGAAACCGGTGCAGATGATTATGTAAGCAAACCTATCAGCCCCAAAGTACTTGTGAGCAGGGTAAATGCTTTGTTTAGGAGAATTAATAAGGAAGATGGCAAAAGCGTTACTGTGGGCAATATTACCATTGACCCGGTAAGGTTTATTGTAACCATTAACGACAATGAAGTAGTACTTGCCAAAAAAGAATTTGAATTGCTCTATTTACTCGCAGCCAAACCAGGGCGTGTTTTTCTGAGGAATGAAATACTAAGCCAGGTGTGGGGAACTGATGTGATTGTTGGTGACAGAACCATAGATGTACACATCCGCAAAATAAGACAGAAGCTGGGTGTTGACTGCATCACTACAGTGAAAGGAGTTGGGTATAAATTTGAGTTGTAAACTAGGGCTGGCAGTGAGTAGTAAATAGCGGGAAGGGGATAAGAGGAAAGCGATTTAATAGTTTTCAAATTGGAAGGCTATCAAGTTGTTTCTTCATGTCTTCTTCTCATTATCGTTATTCAATATATCGACCCCTTGCAGGACGTGACACACTCTATTCTATCTTCTTTCTTCTTTACCACTTCCAAACGGTCATCTTTATGTTAAACTTTTTTTAGTATTGCATATTTAGCGCCGTCGTGCGTAATTTGCAACACCTGTCATGAAAAAAATATTTTCCATATTGTGTTTACTTGTATTATCCATACAGGTATTGCCTCTAAGACAGGTAGGCTCATTGCTTAGCAGCAACCAAATGACAGAAGAGTTACCTCATAATTGCAGCATTGAAAAAGCGGTGGATCTAAAATTTGAGTCTGTAAAACACGATTACTTTGAAGGCTGTAATGCCTTACTTTCTTATCTCGAAGAAGAAAATTATATTCACTTCGCTTCATCCCTGCCGGAAAATCATGAAGGGGAAATACAGACACCGCCTCCAAATTACTGCGCTTAATTAATCTTACTAATTTATGGTTTTAAGGTTGTGCCAATTTCTAAGATGGCGCAGTAATTAATTATTTCATCCCTTCATCTCAACATTCTTTTATGAAATCATTTTTTAAGAATGCAGGTGCAGATTTACCTGCATCCCTGGTTGTGTTTTTAGTAGCGTTGCCTTTATGCCTTGGCATAGCATTAGGCTCTGGCGCACCATTATTTTCTGGTATTATTGCCGGTATTGCCGGTGGTATTGTCGTAGGCTCTTTCAGCGGCTCAAATGTTAGTGTTAGCGGCCCTGCTGCGGGCTTAACAGCCATTGTTGCTGTTGCCATTGGCAAAATGCCGGTATTTGAGGCTTTTCTTCTTTCTGTTGTTATCGCCGGAATTTTGCAGTTGATTCTCGGCATTGCCAAAGCAGGTTTTTTGGGTGACTATGTACCTTCAAGCGTGATAAAGGGCATGCTTAGCGCTATTGGTATTATTCTTATTTTAAAACAGTTACCGCATCTTGTAGGGTACGATGCAGATTTTGAAGGCGATGAAACTTTTTTACAGAAAGATAAAGACAATACATTCTCAGGAATATTCAGCGCATTCAACAAAATAACTTTACTCGCAGTTATTATTGGTGTGGTGTCTTTGCTGATACAGATATTGTGGGATAAAGTACTGGTAAAGAAAATCAGTTTTTTAAAACTGGTTCCGGCGCCGTTGATAGTGGTAATTGTTGGCGTGTTAATTAATCAATGGAGCATAACCTCTAACTCATCACTTGTATTGCACAAAGATCAATTGGTAACCATACCTGTTGCTACAGATATAAAACAATTCTTTTCATTCTTTAGCATGCCGGATTTTCAATACCTGAAACTGCCAGCAGTGTGGACAACAGGTATAACGCTTTGTATTGTCGCCAGCCTTGAAACTTTACTGAACATTGAAGCTGCTGATGAGCTTGATCCTTATCAGCGTGTAACACCTACAGACAGGGAATTAAAAGCGCAGGGCCTGGGCAATATAGTTTCTGGTTTAATTGGCGGCTTACCTGTTACTTCAGTAATTGTGCGTACTTCAGCAAATGTAAATGCAGGAGCAAAGACAAAAGCTTCTGCTATAATACATGGTATTTTGCTGGGGGGATGTGTCGCACTTATTCCGGGATTACTCAATCTTATTCCTTTATCGGCACTGGCAGCGGTTTTAATTTACACAGGTTATAAACTGGCAAAGCCATCTGTTTTTGTATCCTTCTTTAAGAAAGGGATGGATCAGTTTATTCCTTTCGCTGTTACAGTTTTGGCTATTATCTTTACAGACCTTCTGATTGGTATTGTTATTGGCATATGTGTAGGATTATTTTTTGTATTGAGAAGTAATTTTAAATCTGCCGTTTTTATTGTACACGACCATAATAAATACCTTGTTCGATTGAGAAAAGATGTGTCCTTCTTAAACAAGCCAATTCTAAAGAGGAAGCTTGAAAATGTACCCGCTGGCAGTTATGTGCTGATTGATATTTCAAGGGCCGATTTCATTGACAAAGATGTAGTGGAAGTAATGAATGATTTTATGAAGCATGCGCATCTTAAAAATATAAAAGTAGAATTAAAAAAGAGCAATGTTAAAGCCACGCACCAATTGGTAAGACAACAACAACCTGTATTTGAATTAAACTAAGAATAAATATTTATGATACACTCATACGAAAAATTATTACTGGAAAATAAAGCATGGGCAAAAGAAAAAGTTGAAGATGATCCTGATTATTTTAACCGCCTCGCACATATACAAACGCCCGAATTTTTATGGATCGGCTGTAGCGACAGCCGTGTGCCTGCCAACGAAATAACGGGTACGCAGCCGGGTGAAATTTTTGTGCATCGTAATATTGCCAACATGGTAGTACATACAGATGTAAACCTGTTGAGCGTTCTTGAATATGCAGTTGCTCACTTAAAAGTAAAACATGTGATTGTCTGTGGCCATTACGGTTGTGGCGGCGTTAAGGCTTCTATGACCAATCATGATTACAAGCAGGTTTTAAATATGTGGCTTAGAAATATTAAAGATGTTTATCGTCTTCATAATGATGAATTGAATAACATTAAAAATGAAGAGCAACGTTTTGATCGCCTTGTTGAACTTAATGTAATGGAACAGGTATTGCATCTTGCAAAAACATCTATTATACAGCGTGCCTGGAAAGAAAGGCAGGAACCTCAGTTACATGGATGGGTTTACGGATTGAAAGATGGGTTGATAAAAAGTGTTTTTGAAATGGAACCAGGTACAGCCATCGATCCATTGTATACTTATGACGACTTATAATAATAAATTCAGGTTTCGGCAGTCTTGGTTGCCGGAACCTGTTTTTTGGCACGTATCATTTCTCTTTTCCCCGGAGGACCTTTTAGTTTCTCTATCGTAAAACCTGCGGCCTGCATTGCCCGGCGCACATCGCCCTTACTGCAATAGGTTACCAGTATGCCATCCTGCTTTAAAGTATCGGACATAGCTTCAAACACAGTTGTTGTCCACAACTCTGGTTGCGCGGCCGGTGCAAATGCATCGTAATAAATCAAATGAAAAAAATCGGGATTCAATTTTTTTTCAACTAATGTTTCTTTTGTTTTATGGAGTGTAAATAGAGGGTCGATTACAACATCTGTATTCCAGGCAGCACTGTGCATTTGCTCAAACAGGTTTTCCAACGGGTTATTATGCAATAAACCTGTATAATTAAGCAACGTGACTTCTTCTATAGTTAATGGATTTAATTCAATAGTTTGATAAAAAACGCTGCGTTGATGCTGCAAAGCAAATTGAAGCGTAAGCAAGGCATTAAGGCCTGTACCAAAACCCATTTCAAAAATATATATGGTGTCTCCGGCAGGTATTTGTTGATGAGCATGGTTAAGGCCTGCATTAATAAACACATGTACACTCTCCTGCATGGCACCATGCCTGCTGTGATAGGTAACGCTTAACTGTGGAATGGCGATGGTAACAGATCCATCAGATGTTATTAGTATCTCACGGTTCATACATCCCGCAAGGTACTACTGATGGTAATAACGTTAAACGGCAAAGCCTGAAAGATATTTATAGAAAAACAGGAAGGCAGCTTAAAAAATCAATATGCACATATCTTAGTAGCTACTTATCCAAACATTATTTACATTAGAACTATGATGACTCAATGGTTTAACTGGAGAACGCTTCTTGCATTAATTGCAATCATGATTGTAACAGGTACTGTTTTTTATTCACGCTACCTTGCTGGTAAGATTGCAAAAGATGAAAAACGCAAAGTAGAAGCATGGGTTGAAGCGCAGCAAACCATTATCAAATCAAGCGACCAGGCAAACTTTAATCTCGCTTCAAAAATTTCCAGTGAGAATGACGACATACCAATCATCGGAACAAACGAACAAGACAGCATCACGGGAGATTATTTAAACCTTGACAGTGTTACTATTGCAAACGATACAGGGTACCTGAAACGCAAACTGCTTGAATTTAAAAAATTGCATGAACCTATTATTTTAGTAATTACCGAAAAGCCATATACCGCCAATAAATATTATTATGGCCGAAGCAAGCTTCAGCAGGAAGTGCGTTACTATCCCATCGTGCAACTTGTAGTGGTGGCTTTGTTTATCATGATTACCATTATAGCGCAGCGAAGCCGCTTTAGAAGTACACAAAACCAGGTGTGGGTGGGTATGGCAAAAGAAACAGCTCACCAGTTAGGCACACCTGTTACAAGTCTCAAGGGTTGGGTGGAAGTACTTAAAGAAACAGCAGGCATGGAAAGTACGGGTATAGAGATTGAAAAAGATGTGAACCGGCTTGAACTAATTACCGACAGGTTTGGCAAGATTGGCAGCCACCCGCAACTGGAAGAAAAAAACATTGTTGCCCAGGTGGAATATATGGTGGATTATATTAAGAAAAGGGCCGGAAGCAGGGTTGAATTTATTGTAGATACAGAGGGTAAAGAAAATATTTCTGCGATGATATCACCGCCGCTTTTTGACTGGGTGATAGAAAACCTTTTAAAGAATGCATTGGATGCGATGGAAGGCAAAGGCAGGATTACTGTACAAATTCATGATGCCCCGGAAAAGGTAAATATAGAGGTAACAGATACTGGTAAAGGCATTAGTAAGGCAAATATTAGCAAGGTTTTTAAACCTGGTTTTACTACTAAAAAACGTGGCTGGGGGCTTGGCCTAACCCTTACGAAACGTATTATAGAGCAATATCATAAAGGAACCATTGAAGTTAAGTGGAGCGAGCCTGGAAAAGGCACAACTTTCAGGATTGAATTAAAACATGCCGCCTGAATTTTCTATTTTACTTTTCATCTCTTACATTTGCACCCCGTTCTTTAAATTAGTCATAAAGGTATTGGGTCATTAAAATTTTTAGTGTTGACTTTCTGACTTTTGACTCAATGACTTTCTTCCAAATTGCCCAGGTGGTGAAATTGGTAGACACGCTACTTTGAGGTGGTAGTGCTTTAACCGGCGTGCTGGTTCGAATCCAGTCTTGGGCACACAATTAGCCTTGTAAATTATTGTTTACAAGGCTTTTTTATTTATGCGGGTCATTTATGCATCACTTATTTATGCAATTGTTCGCTATCGAGAGTTTCTGTTTGTTGGAGGGAAAGACCATTCTTGTGTACGCACTGTCGATCACGATGTTGCCGTTCCAGGCTTTAATGCGGCCCTCAACAAGTGGTTGCTAAATACTTCGCGGCCAAATCCGCCTGAAGAAATATCCCTGCTTACAGCCACTCCTCCGCGGCATCTACCAGGGCCTTCCACAAGTGCAAAGCGAAAGAGCTCCGGACCATAACACGATAACGTAACGGAGCAATGTGACAGATGATCACCGGTGCCTTCGCCATAAGTCCCTGGGAGACACTTGCAACAGGGAAACTTTTTTCCCGGAGATCCTGTTCCCAAAGGTGTGCGAGCACTTCCCGAGCGTTAGGTCCATCCAATTCAATGGTAGTTCGCTGGCCGCTTACATCAACTACGCTGAAATGATAGTGGCTGTTCAACAGCAACGGCGCAAGCTTCTTCTCAGCTTCCTGGAATCCCAGAAGAAGCCACCAGTCCGGTGCAAGGCACAGGGCATGGGCTTCACCTCCACCGGATGCTGATACCATTCGGACCTGGCCTGGCTTTTCCGGCAAATCCAAGCCCAACGCTTCAGCGACTGCTGTTAGCGTTGAGGTCCCGGGCGCCACTCGAAGATCGATGGTATGCAATCCCGGCAATTCGCGAACAGCTATCGTAGCGACGGTTCCCAAGTTCATTTCTTCCAGTGGACTTTTTTTAACACTCATATGTAGGTTTCAATTAGAAGCTGGTAGAGTTATTTATTTTGAATACCGGCGTCGGTTTTTATGGCGACTTCGTTGCGTCGCAATCACTTCATCGTTCCGTTTTTCATAGCGACAGTAAAGCCATAATCATTTTTGTAGAAATAATTAAAACAGCTTCTTAGTCTCTTCGAATGTTCTCCTTGTCAACGAATACCGAATCACAGATGGTGGCACGCAACACCTTTTTCCCGCTGCTAGTCATCGTTGCAGCCACGGGCACGGCAACTACTTCACCCATCCGGCTTAGGCCATCGGCTACCAACGCCAGTGCGAATGAACGCCCCAGTGCCGGCGAATAGTAAGAACTCGTTACAAAACCGATATGGCGGGTTTTGTCATGCTCGTCAGGCTGTGCGTCAAGCACGGTAATGTAAGCTCCCTCCGGAATGATCTCTTCACCGTTCTCTGGTAGCAGGCCAATCAATTGTTGTCTTCCCGTTGCCTTCAGCCAGGGCAACTGGAAAGATCTCTTTCCGATGAATTCCTTCTTTTTAGAAACAATCCAGGACATGTTGAGGTCATGCGGCGTTTGAGTTCCGTCAGTGTCCTGCCCGATGATAATGTAACCCTTTTCCGCCCGCAGCACGTGCATGGTCTCTGTGCCATAGGCAGTCAGGTCATAGCGGCGTCCGAGCGCCCACAGCCGTTCCCAAATATAGCGGGCATGACCCCAGGCAACGTTGATCTCGAATGCTAGCTCTCCCGAAAAGGAAATTCGTGCGATGCGCACAGGTATGTCTTCGATCGTTGCCACCCGGCTGTGCATGAAGGGAAATGCATCTTTTGAGAGGTCAGTGTCTTTGACCAATTCCCGCAGGAGCTGTCTGCTTTTCGGGCCTACAAGCGCTATAGTTGAAATATGTTCCGTTACTGAAGTGCAATAAACCTTCAACTCGGGCCACTCGGTTTGCAACCATTCCTCAAGCCATGCCAATACCTGGGCAGCGCCGCCTGTGGTGGTGGTCATCAGGAAATGATTTTTACCGAGCCGGGTAGTGACACCATCATCGAAGACGATGCCATCAGCTTTGCACATCAATCCGTAGCGACATTGCCCTTCTGGTAATGTAGAGAACATATTTGTATAGATACGATCGAGAAAAACTCCGGCATCCGGACCCTGTATATCTATCTTTCCGAGCGTGGAAGCATCCATCACGGCCACACCTTCCCTGGCTGCCACACACTCACGCCGAACGGCATCATCCATGCTTTCACCCGGTTTTGGGAAATACCAGGGTCGCTTCCATTGCCCCACGTCCTCGAATACGGCGCCGGCTTCCACGTGCCAGTTATGAAGTGGGGTAATGCGAATAGGATCAGAAAGTAGTCCGCGTTCACGTCCGGCAAGTGCAGCGAACGGAACCGGCACATAAGGCGGCCGGAAAGAAAGGGTCCCCACATCGGCAGGTGACAGCCCAGGCTTTCCCGCTTGCGCCATACCATTAAGTTGGCAAAGTGCACCGATGGTTAGCATGCCGCTGGTTTTGCCCTGGTCGTGTGCTGTGCCTATGGTGGTGTATCGTTTGATGTGCTCGATGCTGTGCAACCCTGCCGCTACGGCACGTCGCAGATCGTGCAGCGTTGTATCGCGCTGCAAGTCGATGTAAGCGTGACGGGCCTGCTCTGGATCGAGCGCCGGCCCGAAGAATACCGATGGATCGTCGTCGTCGCCGAAATTGCCGGCCAACATGCCGGCGGTGCGGAGCCGGTCGTTAGAGTGGCTAACCAGGAAGGCAGCGTGTTTCTCACTCCATTGTGGTTTGATGCCGATATGAGTTGCCAAATCTACGATCGGGGTCCAGCCCCCGGATACTGCGAGCAGATCGGCAGCTGTCTGAAATGTTTCGTTGGTATCGAGGTCTTGTATGATGACACTGTCCAAAGCCCCATCTTCAGTGGAAGCAGTGTCGAGAACAGTGGCACGGAAGCGGATTGGGATTCCCGCCGCCTTTGCCGCATCCACACTGGGCCCTCCGGCTTCGGGCCGTGTATCACAGATGGCTTGCACCTTTACTCCGGCATTGTGAAGCCTGAGCGCATCGCGATATCCCTGGTTGTCAACAGTAACAACCACGGCATGCCTGAAGATCCGCACACTATAAGCCGCAACATAGGTTGCTGCCGCATGAGAGAGCATGATGCCGGGTCTGTCATTATTGGAGAAAATCAACGGGCGTTGGAACGCACCTGGTGCCAGCACAACCTGGTCGGCACGAATATGCCAGACCCGGATGTGTGCACGGTTGGCCGGCGCGACATTCCCAAGGTGGTCGCTTCGCCGCTCAATGGCGACGACATAATTCTGATCGTACAAGCCAACTGCAGTGCACCTGCGCAGGTAAGTAAGATTTTCATGCGCAAGAACATCCCGCAGGGCAGATGGTAACTCCAGTTCAAGGTGCCGGAGATGACCACCAGGTCCTGGCTGGTCGTCAACGAGTAGAACCTCACGGCCTGCACGCAGGTGTTCATCCGCCGCCGTCAATCCTGCAAGACCTGCCCCTATGACCAGCGTATCGACATAGTGATTCGTCTTGTCGTAGCGTGCTTCATCGGGAAGCTCAGGCAGTGCACCGATGCCAGTAAGGCTGCGTGCAGCCAATCCGTCTGCGACTTCAATAACCGTGGCGGGAAGCATCGATTCCATAGTACCTGATACCAGTTGAACAAGTGCATTGGGTTCTTCAACGCCCAATCCAACAATACCACGCGGCCGGCCATGGTAAGTGCTGTTGGTTATGGAAAGTAAGCCACTGCGCAGCAGGGCAGCTGCCATCGGCTCACCGCGATTCCCTTTGTATAATTTATCATCAAAACTGAAAGTAATTTCGCTCATTTGACCGAACCCTCCTGCACGGTTGTACCGGGCGCTTTTGGTTGTTTGGTAAATGGAAGGTATGCCGGTCCGATCTCATGGGTGATGGTATTGCGCCACAGGTTGAACCACCTGCCACATCCGGCAAAGTGCACCCATCGCTCGGCAAGCCAGCCCTTGGGGTTGGAACGGATATGAAGGTATTTCGCCCATTCGCTGTCGGTCAGCGTGTTGGGATCAGGGTAAGCCACTCCGGCCTCGGCTCCGTAATGGAACTCGCTCTCGTTGCGCAGGCCACAGTGGGGACAAGGAATGTAAAGCATACAATTAGTTTTAATGGGCAACGCCTGCTGCTCCATGTTCATCGATAAGATGCCCC
>Ga0105237_10001057_pt1 | contig 36995 bp, 28 predicted proteins | sample KBSC24metaG_FD_81520 | JGI IMG/M metagenome (GOLD analysis project Ga0105237, IMG submission 81520) | Corn rhizosphere microbial communities from Kellogg Biological Station, Michigan, USA - KBS C2-4 metaG | ecosystem: Host-associated > Plants > Roots > Rhizosphere > Soil | place: Michigan, USA...
ACCGGGATACCATTTTCCTTGTCCATAGTGGACCATCCCCGCCGGCCCGAATTGCTCGCGAAGCCGGAAGAGCAGGTCATGGGCCAGGAGTCGTTTCTCTTTGCCGTCGGCGTCGGTGTTCCATTGCGGCGACTCCATATCGTCGACGGACACAAAGGTGGGTTCCCCGCCCATGGTCAGCCGCAGATCGCCGGCCAGCAGATCTTCGTCGACCTTGTAGCCGGTGGCATCGATGGTGGCCCATTGTTCCGGGGTATAGGGTTTTGTCACGCGGGGGTCTTCGTGGAGGCGCGTGACGGTATTGGAAAAGGAGAATCGGGTTTCGCATTCGTCGGTGGCGCCGACGACGGGCGCGGCGCTGACATAGTGGGGAGTGCAGGCCAGCGGGATATGGCCTTCCCCGGCAAACAAACCCGATGTGGGGTCCATCCCTACCCAGCCGGCGCCGGGAAGATACACTTCCGTCCAGGCATGAAGATCGGTAAAATCGTGCTCCGTCCCCGACGGGCCATCCAGCGATTTGACATCGGCCGTCAACTGGACGAGGTAGCCCGAGACAAATCTTGCCGCCAGCCCCAGCCGCCGCAGGATTTGAACCAGCAACCAGGCGGAATCGCGGCAGGAACCCAGGGCCCTGGCAAGCGTCTCTTCGCAGGTTTGGACCCCGGCCTCCATGCGGACGGTGTAGGCGATGTCTTTGTTTAGTTGTTGATTCAGGTAGACGAGGAAGTCGATGATGGGTTTCGGCGTTCGGTCGATCTTGTTTAGCCACTGGTCGAGCAGCGGCCCGCCTTCTTCCATCTCCAGATAAGGAACAAGTTCGTTTGCGAGGTGTTCTTTGTAGGCGAAGGGATATTTTTCGGCGTAGTCCTCGACGAAGAAATCAAAGGGATTGATGACGACCAGGTCGGCGATGACGGCTACCTCGATGTCGAGTTCCCTGGTCTTTTCGGGGAATACCACCCTGGCCTGGAAATTCCCGAAGGGATCCTGCTGCCAGTTGATGAAATGATCTTTTGGCGAAACCTTGAATGAATACGCCTCGATCGGGGTGCGGGAATGGACGGCCGGCCGCAGGCGGAACACATGGGGCGAAAGGCCGACAAGCCTGTCGTAGGTGTACGTGGTCTTGTGATTGATGGCTATCCGTATCGACATAGTTCGGGGCTATTTTGAATGAATAGCGAGCAATCCTTTCTGAAGATAGTCAAAAATCACGAAACCAGTGATAAGGATTTGGACAGGCAATTGTTTTTGCTATTCCGTCTTTAAACTTTTTTCAGGATTTGACAGCCCGGCCCGTATTATATGGAAACTGACCGTCGCCATCGCCAAAAAGGCGGCAATGATGGCAGACGCCGGGTGACGAAGAGTGTTACAATTTAAGCTTAGCCACCACATCGGTGACAACTTGCGCTATGATCCCTATGAGTTCATTCATACGGCTTGCAGGCACTTTCGCTAAGGCAAGCGTTTCCAGTTCCCTAATCCCATCGTATAGGGAGTCGATACAGAAATTATCAAGGATAGGCTTCAGGGAGTGAGCCTTCTGGAAAACGGCTTCAAAGTCCTGGTTGGAGGATGCGGCTTTTAAATCCTCGATCGCTGATGGAGCCTGACTGATGAAAAGCTGGATCATTTTCTTAATGAACAGCTCATCACCCTGGCTGACATCTTTCAAACGGCGGAGATCATATAGTGGCAATGCAGGCGGTGTTGCAGGGGACGGTTGAAATTTAGCAGCAGCCGGTGTAATTGGCATATCATTGGGCTGAGCAGGACGCTTAAGCAACCAATCGGAGATCATTTTTACAAAGACCTTTTCTTCGAATGGCTTCGAAAGGTAGTCATTCATCCCCGCAGCCAGGCACTTTTCGTTCTCGCCACGGATGGCATTCGCCGTAAGGGCAATGATAGGCAGATCCGGATCGATGTCACGCCGAATCACTAAAGAAGCTTCCAGCCCGCTGATGACAGGCATCTGAATATCCATCAAAACTATGTCCACAGGAGTCTGACGCAGAAAGTCTATGGCTTCTTTGCCATTTGCTGCTTCATATACGACCGGGCCGTAATTGCCGAGAATAGTGGTTGCCACCAGCCGGTTCATATCATTGTCATCTACGACAAGTATCTTTTTCCCTTTCAAGTTCTCTGTATTCACCGGAGCATTATCGTGAGACAACAGATCGCCGTCCTCGCCTTTCCTCATTTCCAACAGTAGAGAGACAGTCGTTCCCACACCTTTTTTGCTGGCGACCTTGATCTCTCCTCCCATAAGTGTTATGAGTTCCTTACAAATACTCATACCCAGACCCGTACCGCCGAATTCGCGCGTTACAGAGTCGAATTCCTGCGTGAACTTGTTAAACAGCGTTTGTATAAAACCTTCTTCCATTCCCAAACCGGTATCGGACACGTCAATGGCTATTTTTTGACAGGCGACCTCATCCGAAAGCACTTTACAAGAGAGCTCAACCTGACCTGCCGGTGTGAATTTGACCGCGTTGCTTAGCAAATTGAGGAGGATTTGATTAAGCCGGTAAGGGTCACCGATCAATACCCTGGAGAGGCCAGGATCGCAAAAACTAATGCGCAACAGCAATCCCTTTTCTTCCGCCTTGTGCATCATGACCTGCAAGGCCCGGCTCAAGACATCGGCGGGTTGAAATGCTATCTTCTCCAATCCCAATTTCCCAGCCTTTATTTTTGTAAGGTCAAGAATGTCATTCAAGATAACCAGCAGGTTCTCCGAGGCTGAATGTATGGTATCCAGATAGAAGCGTTGTTTGTCGTCAAGACGTGTCTTGGCCAATTGGCCCGCCATCCCCAGAACAGCGTTCATCGGGGTACGGATCTCGTGGCTCATGTTCGCAAGGAAGTCATCTTTGGATTTGGCGAACTGCTCAGCCTGTTCGCGAGCTACTATGAGCTCACTTTCTAATTTTTTCCGGGCGGTAATGTCTATCATGATCCCAGTGAAGACCTTGGCGCCTTTATTTGAAAAATAGGAAAAGGAGGAAGATACAGCACACCAAAAGGTCCCCTTCTCATGAACGATGATCTTCGACTCGATGTAAAAAGGCGCCAGAGAATTGCGGGATTCTTCTTGTAGTTTGTCAAAGTGTGCTTTCTCATCGGAGCTCATGTAGCACGAAATCGACCGAAAATCAGTTGGTCTAATTCCGAAAATCTTCTCCATAGCAGGACTTATATACCGATAGCCGTCTGTACCGTCTTCGCGAAATTCGTACTCAAAGATCACACCGGGAATATTTTCTGAAAGGCTCTGGAATTGCTTTACTCGTTGTTCCAGTTCCAATTCAGTATGCTTGATATGAGATATATCCGTGTGCGTGCCGATGATCGTCATCGGCTGTCCGCCGAGTGTACGTTCGATAAGTACACTTCGATCGAGTATCCACCTTGGCTCCTCGCTATTGTCGTGGACACGGTATTCAATGGCGTCATGATCAACCTCGCCTGTCTCGTATCTCACCAGCCGTTCTTCGAGAACGCGACGATCCTCCGGGAATATCATTTGGAGCCACTCTGCCTGGCTATGATGGGAATTGTCGACATGTTCAGCATTATGGTGATCTTTTGCTGTTGAAAGGTACATTTTAAGGGTCTGAAGATTCAGCTCCCAGCAACTATCGCCAATCTTTTCAATCGTTGTTCTAAATTTCCGTTCGAACTCATTGATCCTTGCTTGTGTAAGCTTTTCTTTGGTTATGTCTTCAATGACGGCAAATTGTTGGATCACACACCCTTCTTCGTCGAATATGGCTTGTCCCTTAGCCCTTCCCCAAAACCAGCTTCCATCTTTTCGGTAGTGGATCACTTCCACGCTAAAGGTCTTGCCTTGATTGAAATCATCCACCATCTGACCCAGCACTTCTCTGTCCGAAAGAGGTCCCTTGCATACCTCGATGGGCGTCTTACCTATGACCTCCTGGTCCTGAAAGCCTGTCATCTTGCAAAATCCCTCATTGACCCAGAAGATGACGCCGGATGAATCAGTATAAATGACGCCGTTCTCATTGGCGCTGGCCACCAGCGAGAGCCTTTTGAGCTCGGCCTCCATCTGTTTGCGGTGCGTCAGTTGTTCTTCTAAATAGGAAAGGGTAGTATTTAGGTCATCTTCGTCCTGTACGGCCCAGGCGACCCTATCGTTGTGCTCGGAAAGGCGGACTATTGCTTCCTTTAGCGTTTTTATTGCCTGCCGCCTGCCCTGAACTTCTGATTGCAACTTTGCATTGATCCGTACATACTCTTCTTCGTTGAGTTGAAAGGCATGGTCTGCAAGTGTTTTATCCTTTTCAAAAGCTTTGTAGGAATCGTTGACAGACTGTATGAAACGCAATACCCTTTCATCTTCCAGCAGTTCAGGAACCAGGTGCTTATTGACCTGTTTGGCCAATAATTTGTTATAGTCGATCTTTCCAGGGATCATCGTTCGGAAATATTGGTAATGGTCATGGTTTGGTTATGCAATTGGCACGGTGCATTTGGCAGCGAAGGTGCAATCTCTCCATAGGAGTAGAAACCGGTGACAAGGGCTTTGGTTCCGAAAACCTCCTTTACGGCTTCGACCTCTTCTGTGACCCTGCTGCCGAGAATGATCTTTCTACCCACGCAACTAATAAGTATTGACAATGAAGTCTGGTCGCATTGCCGCTCCCCAAGTGTTTGCGAGGCTGCGGAGCTCGCAGCGTCCACCAGCCGGTCGAAATTCGCCTTCATAAAGCGAACACTGGCGCCTTCGGGAACATCACCCGCAAAAAGCATGCTTTTGGACTGTTCATCTATCGACAGAATGGTCCTGACCACCGGCTCCTCCTCGTTGGTATGCCGTACCAATAGGGGAAATAACAATGCAGAGCCGGGCAATTCACTAGCGTAAGGACCGAGATATTTTTTATAGAGGTCAAGGGCTGATTCATCGTCTATCATAAAGAGCTGGTTGCTCTTGCTGCGGGTGATCCTGCGTTCGGGCCCAAAGGATTCCCAGCCACCCATTGACCCGTGCGATACCATGAGTTCGTTGCCGTACAAGCCGATGGCTACGATCTGACCTTCGCCGGGGCGGGAATTCAGACCGACAAGCGTACTCTTAAATGCAACACCGTCGCCGGCCAACCCCCCCGTGACTGGCACACGGTCCTGCACCTGGCTATTGATGCCCTTAACCAGTTCGCTCCCGTTGACCTTACTACCATCAGAAAGAACCAGGACATAGGAGAGCCTTTCAAAGGCCATTAAGCTCTCGAGTAAAGCCTTCCCGGCAAGATTACTACAGCCGTCAAAATCCGCGATGTTCACATTAGCTGACCGTACGAGCGTCTTTTCGAATTCAATTGCTGTCACGGAAACGGATCCGTCATATACTCCATCATCGAATATTTCGCCAGCAGTTGAACATAGTACAATCTCGGCATGGGGATAATCTGTGCGGAGCTGGTCATACAGGTCTGCCGGTTGAAGTGCATCCCTATCGCCCAGAGCTATTACCAGATTGACTTTCGACTGGTCAAGCACATCGTTGTTATCATTTCCCCGCCACTCCTTATTTTGGTAAGAGAAGATGGCCGTTTTCATATTCAATATTTATTGACAAACGGCTCAATAAGGGTTTTTACCTCAAATCGGGAAGTTTTTTCGCGAGTTTAAATAGAATCAGCGGCAATTAATAAAGGTAAACACTTACTTATAAGGATCAAGAGACTTACCGCAGGCGATTTTCAGAAATTCCTTTTAGCCATTGGTTTTCTTCCCAATAAAATTTCAAAATCACTTCGATGCGTATATTCTTTAAACTGCACCTACTTCCACGTACGTGTTCATAAAAAGAATATGATTCAACTTTTTGATCGCGCTTTTTGCATTCGGCGTGTCCATTTCAATAAATCCACAGCGAAGAGAGCGTCCCGTCTTCGTGTCCCGTTGGATATGTGAAAGTTGAACGGCGCCAAAAGGCAGGAACAGACAAGCAAGCTGGTTCGCCGTAGTCATTTCGCTTAAATTGCCGATATAGATCTGCATGATGTAGCATTTTAATGAGGGAACTTATACGTGCGAACTGACGATAGGGCAAACTGGCAGATCAGACTATAAGGAGGAACTATCGAGCTAAAGGTACTTATTAATGCCGGCACCAGGAAATATTACTTTTGTTTGAAATGTTAATCCTATCCCCCATCTAATCATTTAATTAGGTCATTCCGTGTATAAAGTCTACCTTCAGTGCGATATTGGAATATACAACATCAAGTATTCGATCTGCAATTCTCATCTTTGTCGAGCCTGCAACAGCCGAAAATAGAAAAGCCTTCAGATCATTCATCCGAAGGTTTTTGAATGTTGGATCATCCGGGCATTTGACACTCTTCGCCTCGTCCTAATGCGGCATATACAGCGCGGGTCACCTGCAAAATATAATCCGGAAGCCTGTCTATTTTCAGCTTTTCCCATGAGGCGGTAGCGGGAACGAATTGATCGAGGTTTTGATGATGGTTTCGCAGTTGGTCGAAATTTCTTTTAAAGAGGTCGATACCTGTGTATTTTTTCATCATGTAAAATTGATTGGGCTACCGGTGAAGATGAGCAGAATAATTCGGATCAGGAGCCTGTTCTTTAAAGTTGGACTATGTATCGCTCAATTATTACCGGCTCCGGCGCTTTTATCCCGGATGATATTGTAAGCAACAACCATTTTTTGTCGAGTGTCTTCCATTCCGAGAACGGCGATAGCCAGGGTAAGACCATGCCCGGGGTGGTAGATAAATTTAGTAAGATCACCGGCATCCAGGAGCGTCGATATGCGATGAACGGCCATTTGGCTTCGCAAATGGCTGCCCGTGCAGGGGAACTGGCTATCCTGGACAGCGGGATGAGCAGGAATTCCATCGACCAGGTGATCGTGGCTCATAATTTTGGGGATATGACGGAAACTCCGTCCTATCCTTCTATGGTCCCTTCCTTAGCTTCAAGAGTAAAGCACCTGCTTGGTATTTCCAACCCTGCCTGCATTCCCTATGACCTCATTTTTGGCTGCCCGGGATGGCTGCAGGGAGTCATACAGGCAGATGCATTTTTCAAGGCAGGCATCGCGAAAACCGCCCTTGTCATCGGGACCGAGACCTTATCACGTGTCCTGGATCCGCACGACCGGGACAGCATGATCTTTTCCGATGGGGCTGGCGCTATTACCCTCGAGTTCAGGGACGCAGGAGATCGAAATACGGGCGTGCTGTCTGCCGGCGTCCGCTCCGACTGCGGTGAAGAGGCAGACTTTATCACTATGGGAAGATCGCACAATCCCGCCAAAAATGGGATCCCCCAATATATAAAAATGAAGGGCCGTAGAGTTTATGAATATGCACTCCGGTACGTACCTGCGGCGATGAAGGAATGCTTCGACAGATCCGGTAGCGATATCAGGGACCTAAAAGCTATATTTATTCATCAGGCCAATGAAAAAATGGATCAAGCGATCGTAAAGGAATTCTACGGCTTATACGGGATCACGGATGTGCCTCCAGCGGTCATGCCTATGTGCATCCAATGGCTGGGGAATAATTCTGTCGCCACCATTCCCACCTTATTCGACCTGGTTAAAAGGTCCCGCCTGCCGGGTTTCGAATTGTGCGGCGGGGACCTGCTCATTTTTGCTTCCGTGGGCGCAGGCATGAACATCAATGCCGTGTGTTATCGATGCGAATGATGATTTAAATTAACATAACAATATTCACTTAATAGGGTTACATTACATCCCTCACCACTTCTTTTGTGGCAACGATTACTTTTCAGCATAAGGTTTTTAGTAAATAATTTTAAACGTTCACTTTTTAAAATGTTAACTATGAGACTTTCTGAGTTTATTTTATTGAATGAGCAAGAAAAAAAATCGACTGTCCTTCACAAGGGTGTTCTTCTCGCCAAGAGAAGCAGCTTTGAATCCATGGTATTTTTGTTTCAACTCGGTAATTATTATGTGGAAGCGTATTGCAATCCCGCGGATAAGTCCATCGAAGAGTATCGGATGTTCGACAACATCGACATTTTGAACCCTTATTTGGAGGCTATACCACTCGATAGCCTGCTGAGCTGAGCGTACCATCGGATCATTTAATGTTATCCCGTTCTTTGCAACGGGATAATTTATTTGGCGAGTCCCGGCGAAAGATGTATCTTCACTGTGTTAATTTGAGTTCTGCATTTGTATTTGTTAATTTATCCCGCCTCACGAACTGGATTTCTTTTCCGCTACATTGTTTGCTTTTCTCATATCTTTTACTTTTTAATTGTTTAGTATGAACATTTATGTTTCTAATTTGAGCTTCAACGTCCAGGATGAAGACTTAAGAGAATTTTTTGCTCCTTATGGCGAAGTGACCTCCGCGAAAGTCATCATGGATAAAATGACGAACCAATCCCGTGGATTTGGTTTTATTGAAATGCCTGATGAAGCTGCTTCAAAGAAGGCGATCGCTGAACTGGATGGTGCAACCGTCGAGAACAGGACCATCAAGGTCAATGAAGCAAGGCCTAAAGAGGCTCGACCGGCTCGTAATGATGGCGGCGGTAATTTTAACAACGCCAACAGCTACAATAAGAACAGGTATTAATATTTGTTTCGATTGAATTAAAAGCTCCGGTCCTGCCGGGGCTTTTTTATTTTATATCATCGGACTGGTCCGGATGGCCGGAAAAAAACAGCTGTTACCATTGCTTTTATTCTCATTCGGAGATGTTCGGATCCACCCCCAGTGAATAAAGCGGTGGAATATCCAGGTTTATTTTTTTGAAAAGCTCACGCGCCAGATATTTAATATTCATGCCAAGTTCCTCTGCCGTGCAACTGATCACCTGGATATTCACTGGCAGCCCATTTCGTTTTTCGACGAGGTCCATATGGAGAACCTCCGTGTCATCATCGACAGGACGGCCTGTCAAACCGGCAAAAACCCCTACGGAAAATTCACGGTCAGACCCGAGCTCGAAACAGCCGAAACGGTCGAAACCCTCAACGGTTTTCATATTCAACTCGATGTAATATTTACTTTCCATTTATGATACCTCCCTACAAGAACGGGCAACAATGCCCGTGCCACCGTCGCCTGGACGACGGCGATCTGAATTTTTGACATTTTTTGCCGACAAAATGGACTGAAAAATTTTCATTTTTTTAATTGGCACGTGGCTTGATCAGCGAAAAAACCAGCATAAAGAAGGTAGTAATTGAACGTAGTTAGTGACTTTGTTTATTTCAATTCAAAATCATAAATTATGTCAAGCGCAATGAAAATCATTCCATTACACGACAGGGTCATCATCAAGCCTTCGCCCGCGGAAGAAAAGACCGCCGGCGGCATCATTATCCCCGATACAGCAAAGGAAAAACCCCAGCGCGGCCAGGTGATTGCGGCGGGGCCTGGTAAGAAAGACGAGCCCATCACCGTCAAGGAAGGCGATACCGTCCTTTATGGTAAGTATTCCGGTACGGAATTCAAAATTGACGGCGAGGAACTGCTGATCCTCCGGGAAGGCGATATCCTTGCCATTGTATAATTCATTCATTTACAATTTTTTCTTAACCTAATTGTCTCACAAGTAAATTGTTTACTATGGCAAAGCAACTTTTCTTTGACACAGATGCCAGAAATCGAATGAAAAAAGGCGTTGATGTCCTGGCCAACGCCGTTAAGGTCACACTGGGCCCGCAAGGCCGTAATGTGATCCTCGAGAAGAAGTTTGGCGCATCCGCCATTACCAAGGACGGTGTGAGTGTCGCCAAAGAGATCGAACTGGAGGACCCCATCGAAAACATGGGCGCCCAGATGGTGAAGGAGGTGGCTTCAAAGACGGCGGATGCCGCCGGCGACGGGACGACTACTGCAACTGTGCTGGCGCAGGCCATTATCTCGGAAGGATTGAAGAATGTCGCAGCCGGAGCCAATCCGATGGACCTGAAAAGAGGAATTGACAAGGCTACTCATACGGTGGTCGAAAATTTAAAACAGCAATCGCAGGCGGTAGGAAATAACAACGACAAGATCCGCCAGGTTGCCACGGTGTCAGCCAATAACGATGACAATATCGGCCGACTGATCGCCGAAGCTTTTACCAAAGTGGGTAAAGAAGGGGTCATCACCGTAGAAGAGGCCAAGGGCACGTCAACGACCGTTGAAGTGGTTGAGGGTATGCAATTCGACCGGGGATATATTTCGCCCTATTTTGTCACCAACCCGGAGAAGATGGAAGCTGAGCTGCAGAGCCCCTATGTACTTATATACGATAAGAAGATCAGCACCATGAAGGATATGTTGCCGCTGCTCGAGAAAACCGCGCAAAGCGGCCGGCCCCTCCTGATCATTGCCGAAGACCTCGACGGGGAGGCATTGGCGACGCTGGTGGTGAATAAGATCCGGGGCACGTTGAAGATCGCCGCGGTAAAAGCTCCCGGTTTTGGCGACCGTCGCAAAGAAATGCTGGAAGATATCGCCGTGCTGACCGGTGGCATTTTGATCAGCGAAGAGCGGGGTTATAAACTCGAGAATGCTGACATGAGCTATCTGGGTACAGCCGATGCCGTGACGATCGATAAAGACAATACAACTATTGTCGGAGGCAAAGGAAAGAAGGAGGACATTCAGGCGCGGATCGCCCAGATCAAGGCGCAGATCGCTGCAAGCACCTCCGACTACGACAAGGAAAAATTGCAGGAGCGACTGGCCAAATTGAGCGGCGGCGTGGCTGTATTGTATGTTGGCGCTGCGACGGAAGTAGAAATGAAGGAAAAGAAGGATCGTGTCGATGACGCGCTTCATGCCACCCGTGCGGCAATCGAGGAAGGTATCGTCCCTGGCGGGGGTGTTGCCTACATCCGCGCTATCGAATCCCTGGAGGGGCTGGCAGGCGCAAATCCGGACGAAAATACCGGGATTGCTATTATCCGGCGTGCCATCGAAGAACCCTTACGCCAGATCGTACGCAACTGTGGTTTGGAAGGCAGTATCGTTGTCCAGGCAGTTCGTCAGGGTAAGAACGACTATGGGTTCAATGCGCGCACCGAGCAATATGAATCACTGTTGTCTGCGGGTGTGATCGACCCGACCAAAGTAACCCGGATAGCCCTCGAGAATGCCGCGTCTATTGCCAGTTTGCTCCTGACGACGGAATGTGTCATTTCGGATAGGCCAAAAAATGAAAATGCTGCCGTTCCCGCGCCCGCAGGAATGGGTATGGATTATTAGACAGCATACATTTTGTGCAGGAGAACCCTGCCTTTTATTCAAGCGAACCCCGTTGCCTTGGAAATGTCCCAGGTATACGGGGTTCCACTATTTTTTCAAAACAATCGTTATTTTATTACCCTTGTCTGCGGATGTGTCGATGGCAAGCGTCCCATTGAGCATTGGGCAGGCCTTTTGGTTCGAAACGAGTCCGGCACTTCCAATTCAAATCCCGATCGGTTCACAACGTACCGGGGGGCTTACAGAACGAGTTTACCTGGACCATAATGGCAGGGGGATACATGACCGGCCATTTTTAGTCTTTTAATCCGAGATATGTTTTTACCGAGGTATAATCTGACCACTTTACACTATTAGTCGTTTTTACCTCGGAATTGCCGGGCACGATCATATACCGATATTGTTGGATCTTCTTACCATTGGACAGGGTCGTACCAACCTGCCCATTGGAATACAACTGAATACTCTGCGTATAAGCGGAAATATCTATATAAAGTCCGGATGAGCCATTATAAGGCAACGGGTAAATGACTGGATTACTCGTATCACTGGTGTTGATATATACTTTTACATCTACAGTACTTAACATCGCCTTCGTGAGTTTTGGTACGGCGATTGCAGCATAATATCCAATCGTATCGATCTTACCTTGTGAACTATGAATGGTATCGGCCTGATATGTAACATCCAGCCAATCTGAATAGATCACAGATCCCGATGCGGAATCGCCTTTGGGCCCGGCAGGACCAGTGGCACCTTGTTTTCCACAGGATATCATAAACACAACAAAAAACAGCCACAAGTACTTCCGAGACAACCTCTCATTTCATTTTTGGGATCATAATTGTGAATACTCATAAGTGTCCTTAAAATATCACCCCATCGGAATAAAATAGCCGAAATAAAATGTCCGGAAAAGTTTACTCCAAACGTCCTAGTGATGCAGCGTGAAGGACTCACGTATAATTTCTCAACATTCAAAGTAAAATTATGACTAAGATAATTTCCGATGGCCCGTCCTCTGTGATATCCGAAAGGGAAACTAATAATAACCGGCTGCGGGGTTTTCTTCTTTCTCCAGTGGTATTGATCCGCCTCGGCTCTATTTTATTTGTTATTTTAACGTTCGGGCATACTTCGGGATACCCCTGGACCACGCATCAGAACCTCGGGGAAAGGCAGCTTGCCGCTTCGATGAGATCTGTTGACTTTGTATTTGCAGGTGAGCGTTCAAGCTATTGGAACCTTTATTTTGGATGGGGACTATACGTTGCTGTTCTTCTGCTCACATTGACAATTATCCTTTGGTTTTTGTCGGACGTTGCCCATCTTGCCCCACGCCGTGTAGGCATCATGATTGGAATCATTTCGGCAAGCTGCCTGGCGGGGGCTTATCTCTCTTTTCGTTTTTTCTATATACCACCGTTCCTGTTATTGTCGGCTGTCTTCGTACTTCTGCTGACGGCGGCGGTGCGTTTGATGAGGTAGGCTACGCACCTACCTGCGGAAGAGCGTATTCATTACCAAGTAAAGCCCGGTCAAAAGCCATACCGTTGATGCTATTCTGAGGCAAGGCATTGTCACTGTTGTAGTTAACAACACTATACCGGCCCGCGTCCGTTTGGGCGTTGGCCGGCAAATAAGCCGACAGGCAAGTAAGAGCAATCGATAAAAGCCGTAACAGGTGTATCAGCATAAACGGCGCCGTGGGGCCTCCTATCGGCCTGTCCCGGCTTTGGTGTGGGTTTTATATTTTTTCCATAAATTAGCGCATGTCCCAGCAACTTTGGATAAGAATGGCCAACCTTATTTTTGAGCTCGAGAAAAAATTGGGCGACAACGATTCGCCCGGCGTCAAAAGGAATATACAGCGTATGAAGGATCTGCTCGACGAAGCCGGCATACTGCTGATGAACCCCATGGGAGAGCCTTACCAGGAGACACGCACGGACCTGGAAGCCAATATCGCATCGACGGCGGCGAGAGGGGGGCTTTTTGTGCTGGATGTGATCAAGCCCGTGCTCTACGCCCAACAGGAACAAGGGAGGGCGCTTTTGCAGAAAGGTGTGGTTATCGTGGGAACCAAGTCTTAAATTGCGGAAACTATGGAACAAACGATCAACTTCGCAATTGACCTGGGGACGACCAACTCCCTGATAGCTAAAGGCGGCAATGGTTCGGTGGCTATTTTCAAAAATCCGGCCGGTATGAAAATGACGCTGCCCAGCGTCGTCGCCTTCCGGAAAGATCGCATATTGATCGGCGACAAAGCCAGGGAATACATCGAAAAGGACCCTTCCAATGTCTTTGCCTTTTTCAAACGCAAAATGGGAACCAGCGAGACCTTTTTTGTACCCAATTCCGGGTCTTTCAAAACACCCATCGAGCTGAGCGCCATCCTCCTGCAGGAGTTAAAGAATTTTATCTTCACCGGTGAAACACCTGCGTCGGTGGTTATCACCATCCCCGCCAGTTTTGACACCATTCAGAGCAATGCGACCAAAGAAGCGGGTTATGCCGCGGGATTCAAGGAAGTGCTTTTACTGCAGGAGCCGATCGCCGCCAGCCTGGCATTTGCCAATAAAGAAGGCAAGGACGGCCTTAAAGGTCAGTGGCTGGTCTATGATCTTGGTGGCGGCACCTATGACGTAGCCCTTATCAAGATCGAAAACGATGAAATGAAGGTCGTCGACCATGAGGGAGACAACTATTTTGGCGGCGTGGACTTCGACAACCTCGTCCTTTCGGAGATCATCGTTCCCTACCTAGCGGAAAAATATGCCGTCAAAGATCTCTTAGTGAAAATGCGCAGCTCGGACGGCCCTTTTAACAAGCTGTATTTTCAGCTGTTATACAAGGCCGAAGAAATAAAGATAGCTCTGAGCGCACATCCCACAGCCGAGATGGAATTTGATTTTACGGACGAAAAGGGCCAGACCACGGAGGAGTTCGTCACCATCACCCGCGCTCAATTTGAAGGATGTATCAGGGACCGTATCCTCTCGTCCATTGCCTTTATCCGAAGCCTGCTCGAGAGAAATAAGCTGACGCCGGCCGCCATCACAGAGACCGTCCTCGTTGGCGGCAGCACCTATATACCCCTGGTCCGGAATTTATTGACACAGGAGCTGGGCATCCCCGTAAATGCTTCGATCGACCCGACCACGGCTGTAGTAGAAGGCGCCGCCTGGTATGCCGGAAGCCGGTCCAGCAGCCTGAAGGCCGCTAAAACAGACAATTCCGCCGGTGACACCGTTTCATCCATCCCGGACGAGCCGGCAGCAGAGGTCCGAATGGCTTATTCGAAAAACAGCAAAGACAACGAGGAATATTTTGCGGCTGCTATTCAAAATGTACGGGAAGGCGGCCGCTATCGGATCGTGCGGTCGGACGGCGGTTTTGACAGCGGGTCGAAGCCGTTGAGCGCACGTATCAATGAAATGCTGCCGCTGCTGCCCAATACAGTAAACGTTTTTCACCTCCGGCTGTTCGATGTCAAGGGCATGCCTATTGCCGCAATTTTGCCGGATATCACCATCGTGCAAGGGAAATTTTCGATCCACGGACAGCCGTTACCAAACGATATTTGCCTGGAAGTAGATGATACCTATAGCAAGGTCACGCAACTGGAGGTTATTTTTCAGCGCAATGCTATTTTGCCGTTGAGGAAGACTGCTACAAAAGTGCTGAGCCGGACGATTGCCAAAGGCAGCGACGACCAGCTATTGATCAATGTCCTCGAAGGAAGCCGTTACTCGGCGCCGCAAACCAACCTGCCCATCGGCTACATCAGCATCAGCGGCAAAGATCTGCAAACCGACCTGATCAAAGGCTGTGATATAGAGCTAAGCTTTGAGATCAGCGAGAGCCGCGATATCACGGTCACGGCCTATATCCCGATGATCGACCAGGAATATAAAGAGGTATTCAGCCCTTCATCGCGGGCCGTCAACCTCTCACGCCTGAAGGAAGAGGTCGATTTCCTTCGCCGCACTGCAAACGGCCACCTAAACCGGCTGTTGGCCAATGAACGTTTTGAAGAAGGCGCTGTACTACAGCAGAGCATCCAGGATCTGGAAGCTATTCAAAAAAAATTGAGATCGATCGGCCCTAAAGATGTCACCGATGTCAAATTTCAGCTAGACGATCAAAAAAGGAAAATAGCCCAAACCATCGAATCAGTGGCAAAAGGAGAGACGCAAATATTGCTCAGGGAACAATATTTTGAAAAAAAGGAGGACTACCGCGAACTACTCGCTGCCGCCAATCAACCGGAGCTGCTGCGGAAGTTTGACGAGATGAACGCTCAGGAAAACGATTGGATCAATACCGCCAGCACACAATTCCTCCGGGTGAAGATCAAAGAAATAGATCGCCTGTCGTGGGATATCCAGAAAAAGGATATCCATTATGTGACGTGGCTGTATACGGTGTATGCGATGAAGCCGCTGGAAGCATTTAGTAATCAAAAGGAGATAAAGGCGTTGCGGGCGAGAGGAGATGAGGCGCTGACCCGCAAAAATGTCGACGAGATCCTGAGTATTATCTATCGAATGTATGAGCTTCTGATCGATAAGAATGATAGTGAAATGATCAAGGGCACCGGACTACGGGGATAGGGGCCGGCGTTTCTGGTGGCGGGCTGTATCTTTCTTTTTTGCAGTAACGATAACGGAGTCCGGAAGTCCCATAGTCGAGTCGGGCTGCACCGGATACATATAAGTGTTCGGAGTGACTATTGAGCTGGAAGATTCATTGGATGAATTAAAGAAGGAAATGCCCATGCTTATGGCGACCACTATGATCCAAACTGCCCGCAGGTTACGTTTCTTTTCCTGTTTTCTCAGAAGACCGAGCAGCTCGTTCAATTTGGCCTGAATGCGTTTTTTGATGTCCGGCGATATGGCCAGCGCCAGCGCCTCTTCGACCCAGATGATCGCCAAAGAACGATTGCGCCTGTCGCGGTTGAAGACGGCTATCGCCGGGTGTTGCATATTAAAAGCATAGCTGTCCTTTATTCTTGCAAACCGGCTGTCCGGCAGCTGTTTGATCACTTCAACATAACCATGGCCAATAAAGGCGGAAATCTCCGTGACCGGCATCATTGGAGGCGAGGTCTTTTGACCCCGGCCTCTATAATGGTCGAACAAGGCTATATTCTTCTCCAATATGCCCGCAATGAATAGCCAGGACTGTTCTGTGTCGTCCGCCGTCATAAGGAGTTTGTTGTTGAGTATGGCCCGCATGCTCACTGCATCTGTCAGCTCAAAGCAGTCTTTCGTCAATTGAATAAATGCGGAACGAAAACAGGGACTTATCCAGCTGATGAAACCCGGATCGTTGTAAGTTTCGGCATACTTGAAACGGGCGCCTTCATCGATGCCTGCATATTGCAAAAAGTCGAGAAGAGCAGGGTCTTTGCTTATGGCCAGGTGGTAAGCAGCAATATCCTCCCGCTGTAATTCTTCGAAATAGTCGATCAGCTCGTTCTTTGTAAATGACCGTCCGTTGAGCTTAAGAGCATCGTCGCCCCCCAGTTCAAGTTCCGCCAGCAGCTTTTTTCTTTCCCTTTGGAGTATCCTGACGTCGAAAGGAAGCTGAAAGGTCTTGCCTAGAAAAACCGCGGGACTTAGATAATGCATATGGCAAAATACAAACAATCTTTAGTACTGCCAATGTTGGCGGGTTCCTTCCCGATGCGGTTAATGGGATTTACGTGCTATCCATATGTAGAGGAGAAACACTGCGATTATGATAATCCAGACCCGAGCCGGGATATCCTTAAATCTTCGGACAGGCTCCCCCAATCTGTACATCTGTTTTCGGCTGCGTTCGAGCTGGTGTCTTAGCTGTGGGGAATGCGAAAGAGCTATCGCGTTCTCCATCCATAGGGTAGTGAGCCGTGGAAATCTCCGGCTGCTTCGGCGAACGTTGGCACAAGCTTCGAAGATGGTCTGTGCATACCTGTCCCGGACCGGACCGAAATGATCTTCCGGCAACAGATGAACCAGCTGCAGAAAGCCTTCTTCCATCCAGACGCCTGCCCGGGCCAGTTCCGTCTCCGAGGTGGCTTCTGCGCCACAGCGCCGGATCAGATCGATGCGCCGGTCTATAAGCAGGATGGCAGCCTCCCAGGCTTTTTCCTGATCGGCCCTGGTCATCAGGAGCGGAACGCCGAGCAACGCGATCAACGCATGGGCGTTGGAGGCTTTTAGGCAGTTCATCTCCATATAAAATATAAAGGAATCATAATAGTATGGGCTTAGCCATTGGATAAAAGCTTCATTTTCATAAAGGGGGTTTTTTTGATAGCTAACACAATGCTGTTCTACGGCCCAATCGTCGAAATGGATGTCCTGCAAGAAACTAAACAATGTCTTGTCCCGGGCAACGGCATGATGCCATTTAAGGGCATCCTCTGTCTCCAGCTCGTCAAATAAGGATATTACATCATTTTTGGTAAAGATCTCTCCATGGTACTCAATAGTGATACCAGTGAGTTCTATGTCTGCGAGCAACTGTGTCCGCCGCAGACGCAGGGCTTTATTATCCAGGGGATCGGGAAGATGTCCGTTGAACAGCCAGGCGGGTGATACATAACGCATAAGGTTCGGCTTTATATATTAGTGAAGCTGGAGGGTTGCGGACGTGTCGGGGTGCAGCTTTTTGTGCAGGACAGAGTCCAGCTGTTTGATGTCATAGATGGTGGTGGTGTCTTTTCCATTGATATAATTGAACCTCGTGAATTTGGGAATGTTGTTTGTTGAGCTGCCCCAGTGCTGGTTGATCAACAACTTTAGAAGTATGATGCTGACAAAGACCGCGGTGCGTATGAGGACGGCTCTGCTTTTTTTCCGGATCTTCTCCATTTCCGCGATCTTGCCTGTCACCGCGGCGGCCACCCCTTCTGAAACAGCCAGCAGGGCGGCATTTTCCATCCATTTCATGAAGATATCCCTGTTGCTCTTGAGCTTATTGAAGAAGTATATCGTCACCTGCATGATGGCGATCGCGTATTTATCTCTCAGCCCGGCAAACGGGTCCTTAGGGAGCAAGAGGATCATCCGGATATAAGGACCGGTGACAAGGTGGTAGATATCGGTGAGTGATAGAACGGCTTCGTTGTGCTCTACCTGTTCATGATAATGGTCCAGCAGGGAAATATTGTTTTCTATCAATTGTCCGATCTGGACCCAGGCACGTTCCCGATCATAGTCGGTGAGCAGGAGGCGGTTTTGCAACAGGGCTTGGAGTCCATCCTCATTGGCTGCTTGCAGGCATTCTGTGACATGTGCGGTAAATGCCGTATAGAAATAGGGGCTTATCCATTGGAGGAAATGGACGTCATCGTAGCGTTCGGCCTGGGAAAAGACTTCGTCCGCGGGCAGCCGTCCTTCTTCCAGGAATTCTACCAGTATCCTGTCCTTGCTGACTTCTCCATGGTAATGCAGAATGGTCTCGTCCTGTAATGTTTCGAAATATTCCAGGATATCGCTTTTGGAAAATGCCCGGTTTTTGATATAGAGATGCCCGTCTGCGCTTAGCTCCAACTCGGCCAGCAGTTTTCTCCTTTGGAGCGCCAAAGCTTTTTTGTCGGCCGGGTTGATAAGGGAGCTGTCTGGTAAAGACGCGGGGGATAGGTAGCGCATGCGTACAAGATAGGAAAACCCGGGGAAACGTGTCCTTCGGGCTTGCCCGGCGACCTGCTATTAGCCCAAATAGTCCGGCGGATACAGTTTCTGGCCATGCTTTTCCGCGGCGGATCGTAACCTTGCCAATTCTGCCGGGTCCAATACCGGCGGCGGCAGGAATACGCCGGCACTGGTGGGTGTGCCTATCTCCCGGAAGAATTGGTCCAGTCCGGATGGGATCACCGTACATAATAAATGCGCCATGGTATTGCTGATATTTTTAAAACAATGTACCTCTCCGCCCTTGGGAATATTGATGAAAGACCCCTTTTTTGCAATGTATTTCCCCGCCTGGGTCTTAAATTCCAATTCACCATCGACTATATAAAACAATTCCTGTATTTCAGCGTGGGCATGCGGGCCGGGACCGCCGCCCGGCGGCACCAGCATGTCAATGACGGCATAGGCTCCCTGGGTTTGTTCTCCTGAAATGATAATCCGGTAGTTGTCCCCAACCACGGAGACGGTCTGTCCCTGGTCTTCGCTGATGGTTTTGATATTGTCAAAGATCGACGGGGTTGAGCGGTGCATTGTTTTCAATCCGACCTACAAGGTCGGGGTTCGCTAAAAAAGATCTGCCAAATGCTATGATGTCCGCGAATCCCTTTTGGAGTGTGCTCTCCGCGTTGCATCTGCGAACAATTTCCGAAATAAAATGGCCATGATCCGGGTGATTTTGCGTGATGATATAATTTCTATCTTTGCAGGGGCTATTTTACAATCGAAAAGGGATTTATGAAGAAAATAGGATTTTTATCTTTTGGACACTGGTCAAATCATCCAGCCTATAAGACCCGTACGGCGAGTGACACCTTGCTTCAGTCCATCGATCTGGCCGTTGCGGCCGAGGAGATCGGGATAGACGGTGCGTATTTTCGGGTACATCATTTTGCGGCGCAGTTAGCGTCTCCATTCCCTTTGCTTTCGGCCATCGGGGCCAAAACCAGCAAGATAGAGATTGGGACGGGTGTGATCGATATGCGTTATGAAAACCCCCTGTATATGATCGAGGACGCCGGAGCTGCCGATATCATTTCGCGCGGGCGGTTGCAATTGGGGATCAGCAGGGGCTCACCGGAACAAGTCATCGATGGATGGCGTTATTTTGGGTATGAGCCGGCTAAAGGAGAGACGGACGCAGATATGGGTCGAAATAAGGCATTGCAATTTTTGGATAAACTCAAAGGTGTTGGTTTTGCCCAGCCCAACCCGTCCCCCATGTTCCCTAATCCGCCGGGCTTATTGCGTCTGGAACCTCACTCAGAGGGATTGCGGGAGCGTATCTGGTGGGGGGCTGCCTCCAATGCAACGGCTATTTGGGCGGCTGAAAAGGGCATGCATTTGCAAAGTTCTACCTTGAAATTCGACGAAAGCGGCAAGCCTTTCCATGTACAACAAGCAGAGCAGATCCGGGGGTACAAAGAAGCATGGAAAAAAGCAGGACATAAGCGCGAGCCAAGGGTTTCGGTGAGCCGGTCGATTTTTGCGCTGATAACCGATCAGGACAGATACTTATTTGGACAGGAAAGCAATAGGGTCGATCAGATCGGGTTTATTGAAAAGGACAGACGCGCCATTTTCGGAAGAAGCTATGCCGCCGAACCGGATCAGCTTATCAGGGAGCTGGCGCAGGACGAAGCCATCCAGGAGGCCGATACGGTCCTTTTGACGATACCGAATACGTTAGGGGTTGACTACAATGTACATGTCCTGTCTTCTATATTAAAGCATGTTGCGCCTGGATTGGGTTGGCGTTAGATGGCCAGGAGGACCACCGCGGGTATGCATAGTTTAGAGTTTAACATATGCCAGGTACCAGAAGTCACTCAGATAGTTATATGGATTCGTCTCGCCCGTGCCGACATAGGGGATACCATTGATCGCGAAGCCTACCGCCTTGCTGCGGGCTCCACCGCCCATGCTGAGATCGCTGTGCCAGGTGTCGGTGTTTAGGTCATAGTACCAGAAATCGTTGAGATAGCCGCCGAACTCGCCGCAGGTAAGCGCTCCATAGGAGCCATAATTGAACCCCGTTGCATAATACCGCGAGCTGGCGGGCAGGTTGGCCTTCCTCGTCCAGCGATTGATGGCCGGACTATACATCCAAAGCGCGGTGTCGTAGGCCGAAGCATAGACCTCGCCGCAAGCGACGAATCCGTACTGACCAATTGAAAAGCTGCTGGCCATCGCCCGGCCGAAAGTTCCCGGCATACTCGCCCGCTGTGTCCAATGATCGGTGCGGGGATCGTATAACCACCAGTCGCGGTAATTGGCTGTGGTGAGCGGTGATCCCGTACCAACATACCCTGAATCGCCGATGTTGAGCCCCACCGCGTCGCACCTACTGCTCGCCGGAAGACTGGATCGCTGGTGCCAGGTGTTGGAAGCCTGGTCGTACATGTACAACGCATTCGATAAAGTCATCTGGGTACTGGTGAACGACTGTCCCGTACATACAAAGCCCCGGGTGCCGATAACAAATGTCGCGGCCCTTTCGAGCGGGAATAACATATCTGCCCGCTGTGTCCAGGTGTTGCCGGCCGGATCGTATTCCCAAAAATCGTTCATCGTCTGGGCGTAATTCGGGTCCTGTCCGGGGAAATAACCTTCGCCCCCTCCCATATAGCCCTTGGTGCCGAGGGCGAATCCGATGGCGTATTTTCTCATCGCGGGTGTGGGGGTAGATGCCTGAATCCATTTTTCAATAAAGGGGAAGATGAGATTCGTGGCCTTGACGTTATTCTTTGTCCCGGCCGGGCTGGCCTGCGAAGGCGAAACTTCCTCCTTTGTGCAGCCTGCCTGGAGCAAAACCACGGCAGCCACGATGGACATGGCAATACGATTCCTGGTCATAGACAATGATTTGTAAATGGGAAAATTGTTGATCGGCAGCATACAAAACTAATCCCGGCATCCCTTCGTTGCAATACCCTAAAGATGTGATTTTGCGCCGCCCTGTCAGGCGATCTTCAGGTCATGCCGGAATCCCGGAATTTTGCCACGGCTTCCAATTGTGAATGGACCTGCATTTTTTGGTAGATGTTCTTTATGTGTGTGCGCACGGTGTCCAGGGAAATAAAATATTGAGCGGCGATAGCTTTATAGCCCGTGCCCCGGGACAAAGCGGTGAGTATCTCCTGCTCGCGGGCTGTCAGCGAATAGGGTGTCTCAACAGCAGGAGTGTATTTGTGCATGCTGGCGATCACCAAACGCGCTACGTTGGGGCTCATGGGCGCGCCGCCGGTAAGGACTTCCTGTATGGCCTCTGTGAGACGATCGGACAGATGCTTCTTTAAGAGATAGCCGGAGGCGCCGGCAAAGATGGCGTCCAGCACATTGGTCTGATCATCAAACACGGTGAGCATGATGATGGGTGTCTTTTTGTCGAAGGCGCGTATCCTTTTAACGGCCTCTATGCCGTTGATACCACCGGGCATGTCGATGTCCATCAGGATGATGTCCGGCCGGAGCTGTTTTAACTGGGTCTCCGCCTGCAGGACATTCGGGAAACTGCCCAGCACCACATAGCCTTGTGTATAGGTGAGCAATTGTGTGATACTCTCCCTTAATGACTGATTATCCTCATATATCAATACACCTGTTTGCATAATAATGGTTTCGCCTATTGACAGTCCTGCTGCAAAGTTGGTCTCCAAACCTGATAATTCCTATCCCTCAATCATGTGATCTTACCATAAGCGTTACTACCGTGCCGTCCCCCGGCCGGCTGGCAATCGTCAGCTCGCCATTCATCTGTCCGGCCCGCTGCTCCATATTCTTCAGACCGTTGCCGTTCCGGATGGTATCCCTGCAGAACCCCACGCCATTGTCCTTTACGCGGATATTTATCTGTCTGTCACTGCTGACGATGCTGATTTCCACCTTTGTACAGCGGCTGTATTTCGCTGCATTGTTGACTGCCTCTTTGAAAACAAGGTAGAGGTCTCTTCGCGTCTGGATACCCAGCTTTATATTGTTGAAATCGCCCATCTCCTCAAAGGAATGATCGATGTTCAGGGGATCGAATATATCCGCCGCGAATTCTTTCATTTTAAAGATGACCTTTTCCAGTGTGTCGTTCACCGGATTGATCGTCCAAACGATGTCGTTCATGTTCTCCAGGATAAGACCCGAGTGCTCATGGATCTTTACGAGGTGTTCATTCACTTTGCCTGCTTCGGTGGTCAATGCCACCTTGCTGATGATGTTGATGCTGGACAGGGCTGAGCCCATGTCGTCATGAAGATCGCGGGCAATGGTATTACGCATTTTTTCCAGCTCGATGAGACGTTTGGCCCTGTGAACGATCCGGTAACGATTGATGACAAGGATGCCGATGAAAATCGCGAGCAGCACAAATGCGATCGCTGCGTTCCGGATCACTTTTTGCCGTCCGACGATGGCGAGCGAGAGCTGCTGGTCCTTTTTTAGGAGTGTGATCTCTTTTTCCTTCTTGTCCGCCTGGAACTGAGCCTGTAATTGCTCCACCTTGTCATTTTGTTCGGCCAACTGGAGGGTATCCAGCAATTCGCCTTTTTTTTCCAGCCATTGATAGCCCTTTCGCCAGTCGCCGGTGGCCTGGTATAAAACAGCCAGCGCCTCCGCCGCCACGGCGCAGTAATTTGTCATTTTGAGGCTGTCATTTATCCTGTAGCCCAGCAGCAGGTAGTTCTCCGCCTCTTTGTACTTCTTCAGCTGCACCAGTGTTTTGCCGACATTTATCGCCTCGAATGCCTGGTCCGCCTCGTCTCCGTCACTGGCGAAGATCTTGTAGGCGCCGAGGTAGCTATCCAGGGCCTTGTCGTATTTTGCAAGATCCAGCCAGGCATCTCCATAACGCTCGCGTATCATGGCTTTTTGATAATGGGCGCCCTGCATGGCATCGATGTAGGGGAATATGATATTACAAACTTGCAGGCTGCTGTCCGGCGCCTTCATTCTAATATAAACTATGGCGAGGCTGACGCCTGCATCAAAAAAATGTAGGGTATCTTTTAAGGACCTGAACAGTTCCATGCCCTCTCGGAAGTAGGGTATCGCCATGCGATATTGGCCTTGCTCCCGATAGAAAATGCCCATTTGACGGCTTACCAATCCCCTGACATTCGGGTCGTTCAATTGCTGGGCCAGGGAGTCGGCCATAAACAGGTATTTGGCGCTCTTGGTATACTCGGTGTGGTTGGAATAGGCGAGCCCCAGGTTTAATAGGGTGTAGACTTCTTCGAGGGTGTCGTTCAATTCTTCGAAAAATTTTGCCGAAAGCTGGAGATCAGGGAAGGTCTTTTCATAGAAGCCCTTTCGCATCAAGGCCCAGCCCCGGGTCTTGTAGGCGTAGGCGGCCAGTCGCTTGTCTCCTGTGCGTTGCGCCTGTGCCAGGTCTTTTTCGGCGATGGCCAGGGCAGAGTCGGGGGCTCGCGAAACGATCTTGAATGCGGCGCGTACTTCTGCGATGGCGGCGGAATCGCTGTCGCCCTGTAGCCGGTGGTTACCTGTGTTGCCCTGTGCCCGGCAAATGCCGGCGATGCATAAGAGGATTATTACGATGAATACTTTTGAACGCATGGCAGCTGCTTTCGGCGGGTGAAGTTCCCCACAAGAAAGCAAAAAAACTGCAATATGTAAAGAGCTGGCATCAATTAACTACAAAAATCGTGTGTCTAATGTAGGCAACATTGCCTTTGGATGAATTGTTCGCCGAGATGGTGACGACGTACGTATAGCCCGGCTTGATATTGTTCGTCCCGAATTCTACGATGGTGCTGTCCGGGAAACCCGATACCGGCAGGGAGGAGTGTGTATTTGTACCGTCCGTGCCTACGAAGGCTACATCCGCATTGTTTTTCAGGTTCTTACCGATGATGTGAAGTCTAAGGGCGGCACCGCTGGCGGCGGAGAGTGAAACGGTACGTACGCCCCCTCCGGCCAGGTATTCATTTTCATAGTGCATATCTGTGACTTCCATGAGGGGGGAGAGGCCAAACGGGAAGGTAGCCTGGGCTGTTTTGCCATCACCATTGGTAACGGTGCAGGGTAAATATTTTACGGAATCTTCATTGTTGACCTGACCAAAAAAGGATTTAGGCAGATAGGTAAAAGCAAACCAGCGGCTGCTGTATTCTCCGTCAGCGGTGGGACCTACGCTGTCGAGCTTTGAGATCGCCATGCTCTGGCTGTTGATCGAGATACTGGTGCTATTCCAGGTAAATCCACGGCCAAAGAGGGATATAGAATCTCCGGGTCTTGGCGGATCGGCCAGACGAGGCGCCCCAACGCCCACCAATGAAAGGGTCATCTTGAATCTTATAGCCTGGGGGATGTTTTTGAATTTTCCATTTGCCGAGATTTTTAGATCGAGGATGCCGTTTGTGCCCGCCGTCAATATCTGGGAAATGGAATCCGGGGGTAGTAAGATCTGTAATTGCGTGCTCGTGGCGCTGACAATCTTGAAGTAGCCTGATCCTTCATCATCGTGAAACCAGACGCTGTCTTTTGTTTTGTCCGGGTTGAAGCCGGCGCCTGTGATGGTTACCACATCAGACGTATAGGGGATTGCGGGGGAAAAGCTGGTTACAGCTATGGTGTCGCTCTTGCTGCCACCACCGCCGCCGCCATTGTTATTATTACCCCCGCTGCCATTGACGGCGGTGTTTTTCTGGCAGGCGACCAACAGGGAGAGCAAAAGGATCAGTCCGGCAAAGATGCTTTTCATAACGGTGTTTGTTTGATGATCAGGCTGTAAAGTTTGATCATTACCGTATAAAAAGCTATCCCCTAATGATGTGATTTATTGGTATAGGGCGATTTTTTGTAACTTTCCCGCCGTATGTGTGCTAGAAGGAAATATAATGCTCTGCTATTAACTCTCTTTTCTTTTTTTATTCAATCGCTCGCTGCCAGGGACCTGCCTGTCCGATGGCTTGGAATAGAGCAGGGACTTTCCAATAATGCCGTCATGAGTATCTGCCAGGATCACAATGGTTTCCTGTGGATCGGCACGTATGACGGGCTGAACAGATATGACGGTTATGGGTTTAAGGTATTCCACAATGTCATCGGTGATTCCACCTCGCTGGCCACCAATACCATTTACAGCATTGCAGAGGATGAGAACCATTGTATCTGGGTGGGCGGACAGAAGGGTCTGAGTATATACAATCCTCTCACCTCGAAATTCTCCCGGGTTCGATATACCTCCTTGTCAGGATCGCTGGAGAACATACAGGATAACATTCATATCGTGAGAGCCGCGGGTCCTGACTGCATACTCGTGGCCACGCAGCATAACGGACTGCTGGTATTTAAGAACGGCACCTCCAATGGGTTGCAGATCCCTTTAAATGATCAGCATTCGGGGAATTATGATGTGACCGGCGTGGAGCAGGATGCGCACCATCAGGTATGGGTATTTGTGCAACATGAGGGGTTGTTCCGTTATGACCCGACCCGCAAAAAACTTCTGCCGGTGAACAGCAGCATCCAGCAGGCCAACGCACTGAAGATCGACAGAAAGGGAAGGCTTTGGCTGGCCAATGATGCCGGGATCTTTTTATACGACCCCGGGGCAAATAGTTATTCGGGTAATTTTATGCCTTCCAAAGCCAAGGTCGTGACACTTTCGTCTGATGAGCATGGGGCGTTATGGATAGGTTCGGATGGCGCCGGTCTGTGGCTCCTTGCAGATAGCGCGTCTTTGGCGAGCCCGATGGCGGGCAGCAATGGAAAACCGCTGATCAACAGCAATTCCGTATATACCGTCTATGAGGATGTGGAAGGTCGTAAATGGGTCGGCACGTTAAGAGGCGGTATCAATATTATCGATCCCGCACCCCCGCCATTTGAAAAGGTTGTCTACGAAGCCCCGTCCGGCGGCGCCCTGGTAGATAATTTTATACTTTCCTTTTGCGAAGATGTGAAAGGCAGTGTTTGGGTCGGCACGGACGGGGCCGGTCTGCGATACTGGGATCGGGAAAAGAACAGCTACCAGTGTTTCCGGCATACCGCCTCCGATCCGAATGGCATCAGCAGTAATTTTATCACCAGCATCCTCAAAGATCATAAGGGCAACCTATGGACGTCAACCTGGTTTGGCGGGGTCAATAAATTCAATAAAGCAACGGGCACATTTGAACGATACACTTGTTTTAACCCCGTGACCCATGCGGAAGAAAACAATGTCTGGTTTCTTTATGAAGATTCTGAAAAAACGCTTTGGGCAGGCGCCACCAATGAGGGCAGCTTATATTATTTCGACAGGGCTTTGGATAAATTTGTGCTGTTTGATAATAGCCTTACCAATCTTCAATGCATGTTGGAAGATAGTGATGGGAATCTTTGGGCAGGTAATTATACGTCGCTGATCATCATCGATCGGAAGCTCCGGAAACATACCTTTTTTAATATGGGTTATGCTATCCGGTGCATCCATGAGGACCGGGACAAAGGAATATGGGTCGGGACCCAGGGCGGCGGGCTTTTCCTTTTTTCTAAAAAAGACGGGCATTTTACCCAGTATACGTCCAAAGACGGACTGCCGAGCAATATGTTATTGCAGATACTGGAAGATAAGAGCAGGAATTTATGGATCAGCACATTCAATGGATTGGTCAAATTCAGCCTAAAGACAAGGACTTTCCGAAATTTTACCCAATCCGACGGTCTGCAGAGTAATCAGTTCAGCTTCAATGCGGCTACGGTTTTGAGCACGGGCGAATTCCTTTTCGGGGGTATCAAGGGGTTTAATTATTTCTTCCCGGACAGTATCCATTATAACCAGGATGCACCCAGGGTGTTCCTGGATGGAATTAAAGTGTACGATAAACCCGTCGAGGACGATACTACTTATATTTCAGGGCACGATATGGAAAAGGTAACACAGATAACGGTGCCTTTTTCCAAATCCATCCTTTCCATTGACTTCCTCGCCGTCAGTTTTGCCGGTGCGGATAAGTTCAAATACGCCTATTTTTTAGAGGGTTGGGACAAGAACTGGAATTATATCAATGCCCGAACCGCCAACTACTCCCGGCTGGCAGCAGGCAGCTATGAATTTAAAGTTAAGGTCTCCGGCTCGGACGGTAAATGGGGCAAAGAGGTGCAACTGCTGCGGATCATTATCCTGCCCCCCTGGTATCAAACCTGGTGGGCCTACCTGCTTTATGCGATGGTATTTGCCGGGTCGGTGTATTTGTACATCGAGTATGCACGTAAACAGGAGCGGATGAAGTTTGAGATCAAGCTTGCCCATTTAGAGAGTGAAAAGGAAAAGAACCTTTCTGAGAGGAAGCTGTCTTTTTTTACCAATATATCCCATGAGTTCCGGAGCCCGTTGGCCCTTATTATCGATCCGCTGAAAAAGGCGATGACACAAACGGGAGGCAAGCTGCCTGCGGAGGACCTGGCTGTCGCTCACCGAAATGCCCGGCGTCTGTTGAGTCTTGTGGATCAGCTGCTGTTGTTCAGGAAGGCGGATAGCGGGGGCGATGTTTTGAAGATATCCACTATCGACATTGTCGCGCTATGCAACGAAGTATATCAGTGTTTTGCCCAGCAGGCAAGCTCCAGGGAGATCAGCTATCCCTTTATCGCGCCTTCGGAGCCGGTACAGATACAGGGGGACTATGAGAAAATAGAGATCGCGCTTTTTAACCTTTTGTCCAACGCTTTTAAGTTTACGCCACGCGGGGGCCGGATCGAGTTTATTTTGACCGACGGGTTGACGGAGGGGCAGTTGGGGGTGAAAGAGACCGGGGAGGGCATTTGTATCGAGATAAAGGATACGGGAGTCGGGATCCAGGGGAATGATCTGAACAGGGTATTTGACAAATTCCAGCAGGTGCATGCCAGCGGTAAGGGGAAGGCCGGATTTGGGATCGGGCTTTTCCTGGTAAAGAATTTTATCGAGGGTCATAAGGGTACCGTCACCTGCAAAAGCGCGCCGGGTGAAGGCGCCGTTTTTACCATTTGCCTGTTGAAGCGCCCGGAGCTCGGCGAAGCATATATAGTGGAGGGCCCGGGACGGAAATTTGAACTTTTGGAAGAATTGATGGAGGAAGAGACACCGGAGGAAGCTCCGGGTGTTCCCAATGACGGCAAAACGGCGGAAGAAGTGGTGACGGATAAGAAATCCATCCTATTGATCGACGATAATGCGGAGATCCTGCAGTACCTGCAACGGCTTTATTCTTCCAAATACCTGCTTTATACGGCGGGTAATGGTATCGAGGGGTTCCGGCTGGCGGAGGAACATCTGCCCGATCTTATTATCAGTGATATTAATATGACCGGGATGGATGGGATCGAGCTGTGTACCAAGATCAAGCAGTCGGGGACCCTCGGCCATATACCGGTGATCCTGCTGACCGCCGCCACCACCTCGGAAACCAAGCTAAGAGGGATTGAGGGCGGCGCCGATGATTATTTCACCAAACCATTTGATAGCGAGCATTTATCGGCGAGGGTGGAAGCCCTGCTTAAGAACAGGAATACACTACAGCGCTATTTCCTGGACAGCATAACGTTGAAGGAAAGTACGGTGAAGGTGCCGAAGGAGTACCAGGACTTCCTCCGAAAATGTATTGCGATCATCGAGGAGAATATTGACAATGAGGAGTTTACCATGAAAAAATTCTCCAAGGCCATGGGTATGAGCCATTCGCGGCTGAACCAGAAGGTCAAAGCCATCTCCGGGCAGCGGCTGAATGCTTTTATCCGAAGCATCCGGCTTAGGAGAGCCGCTGTGCTGATGCTGACGGAAAATGTAAATGTCAGTCAGGCCGCCTTCCAGGTTGGGATCAACGATACGCGGTATTTCAGAGAGCAGTTTGTAGGGATCTTTGGTATTACTCCTTCCGAATACATCAAAAAATACCGGCAATCCTTTAACCCGCAATTAAATACCATTCGGGAAGCAGAAGAGTGACCCCTTGCTTAAAATCTGCTAAAAATTAACAAAACAGGCTGTTTTTGCTTGTTTTACCCCCCATTCCTGTGTGTTTTATCCCCCATTACCCCCTGTCGGGCTGCCTATTTTGCACTTGTTAAGCTGACAATTATTACTAAAACTAAACGAGCACTTGTCATTATGAGAAGTTTACTGCTTTCGGCTGTAAAAACGGCCAGAATTGTATCGACGTGCGTCCTGCTATTTTGCACCTCTGCCACGCTATGGGCCCAGCAGGTGGTCACGGGTAAAGTAAGTGCGGGCGGCGCCCCTCTCCCCGACGTCACCGTTTCGGTGGCCGGCACCAAAGTTTCTACCAAGACAAATGACGCGGGAGCGTTTTCCATCAATGCCCCTGCGGGCGCCACCCTTCTTCTCACGCATATCGGGTATGCTCCAAAAAGAGTCGCCGCCTCCTTTGATGGGACATTGGCGATAAATATGGAGACTACAAGCGAGGGTTTGAACGATGTGGTGGTTGTGGGATATGGTACCACCAAGAAGTCTGATCTGATCAGCTCGGTGGGTTCTATATCCGGGAAGGAGCTGACGACCTTTAAGGACCCCAATGCCGCGAATTCCCTTCAGGGCGAGGTGCCGGGTGTCCGTGTGCTGGCCGGTTCGAATGGACCGGGTGCCCAGCCAAATATCTATATCAGGGGGGTGTATACCATCCAGGGTAGCAGCCAGCCCCTTTTGATCGTTGACGGTGTTCCCATCCAAAGCGGATATTTCAACTCCATCAATCCGGCGGATATCGAAAGGATGGACGTGCTTAAGGATGCATCGGCCGCGGCTATCTATGGCGCCCAGGCTGCGAGCGGGGTCATCGTGATCACCACGAAAAAAGGCAAGGCCGGTCAGAGCAATCTGAATGTGACGGTGAATTACCAGTCCCAGCATCTTAAAAAGCCTTTTACGATGGCCAGCTCCACGGAATGGTTGAAGTTCCAGCGGCTGTCCAATCCCAGCTTTGTCGTTACCGAAACGCCCGTCAATCAATATGACACTACCAAGTCTACGGATTGGTGGGATGCCGTGATCAGATCCCATAGCCCCACTACGAATGTGGGGATCAGCTATACGGGCGGGTCCGAAAAATCGCAATATGCGTTGAGCCTGTCTTATACGGATGCTCAAGCCAACACCAAGGTAGGTGATTGGAAAAGAGTCACTGCCAGATTTACGGGGGACTTTAAGGTCAACGACTGGCTGAAGTTCGGGGGTTCGCTCGCTCCCCGTTATGAGACATGGATCAATACGCCGGTGGACTTTTTAGGGTTGCTGGGTACAGATCCTATAACCAGCCCATTTATCAACTCCAACCTGCAGCATATCCCTTCGTCGGCCAATCCTTCGCTGTATGATGCTACATGGAGCGCTTATGGAACACCTTACGGCGGTCCCGGTAACGGTACGCCTCCTCCTAATTACGTTTTTGGGATGAACCTGGCTACCCTGAGCCCCAATCAGCTGTACGGGATCCAGTCCAGCGCATTTATGGAAGTGCAGCCTATCAAGAATCTGACCTTCCGTACGACGGTTGGAGCTAATGTGGATAATACCACCAATAACTTCTTTACACCCAGATATTATCTGAACTCCAATAATTACAGCGCGTTGACGGCGGCTGGTTCAGGGTTTGATACAAAGTACAATTGGGTGTTGAGCAATGTGCTGACGTATAAAGTTACCGTCGCGGACAAGCATCATATTACCGCGCTGGTCGGGCAGGAAGCTGCGGAACAAAAGGAATATTATGGTAGCGGTCAGCGCTTCTCCGCTGATAGCGCCAACGGCAACAATGCCCTGTTCGCCTATGCCGACTACCTCAATATGGACCTGACAAATCCGGCCGTCCTGGCAGCTTTTGGAACAGGACCTACGGGCGGTATCAACAACGCCTACTGGGTGAAGAGATCGGCATACTTTGGCCGGCTTGAATACAATTATGACGGCAGGTATTATTTGACTGCCAATGCGCGTAGGGATGGTAACTCGAAGTTCCCGATCAGCAATCAATACGCTGTATTCCCGTCCGTGAGTGTGGGATGGCGTGTATCCGGCGAAGACTTTATGAAGAGCTATTCCTTTTTGAATAACCTGATGCTGAAAGCAAGATGGGGTAAGAGAGGTAATGCCGATGCCATCACCCGCAGCACCTGGTACAGCCTGGTATCCACGGGCGCCACCTATCCTTTTGGGGGTCAGATATCGTATGGTACCATTCCCACGCAGATCGGAAACCCCAACCTGAAATGGGAAACCGATCTGGATCGTGGAGCAGGACTGGAAGGCACTCTTTTTAACAGCAAGCTGAATTTTGAATTTGAATACTTCGACAATAAGTCCAGCGGCGCAATTTTGACACTGCCCTCCATTCCTTTGAGCGCAGGACAGCCCAATCTGCCAACAGCCAATGTGGCCAGCATCGGGAATAAAGGCTGGGAGTTTTCGACCAGCTATATCCTCACTCCCACCAACGAGCTGAGGATCATCCCCAGGATATCTTTGAGCCATGTAAAATCCACCTATCTCAGTCTTGGCGGTGTCGAGGGTCTTGATGTAGGAGCGCAGGATAACTACCGGGAGCAGGAGCGTTTCGGGATGTCTTTTACAAGAATGTATACAAAGGGTGTAGTGGGAGCGTACTATGGCTATAAGGTTGCCGGTATATTCCAGTCGCAGTCGGAGATCAATTCCTATGTCGACAAGAAAGGCAACGTTATCTAGCCCCTGGCCAAGCCGGGAGATTTTAAATATGTAGACGTAAATGGAGACGGGGTTATCAATACGGATAGCGACCGGACCTATCTGGGCAATCCCTATCCGAAGTTGAATATGGACTTTTCGATCAAGGCTGATTTTAAAGGGTTTGATCTTCTCGTGGAGTTGTATGGCTCCTATGGACAAAAGGTGCTCAATACTACCAAGCGTTACCTGATCACTGGCGACCGTGCGTCCAATGTTATCGCCGGAAGCTACGACAAGGTGTGGAGGGCGGACAACACCAGTGCGGTCAATCCGAATCCTGCCACGGGGAACAATTATAATTTCAGCAGCTGGTATGTGGAAGATGGAAGCTTTACAAGGATCAGGAATATACAGTTGGGATACAACCTTCCTTTCCTGAAAGTGAATGGTATCAAGAGCGTTCGCGTCTATGTGGGAGCGCAGAACCTGGCCACCTTTACCAAATACAAGGGCTTTAATCCTGAAGTGCAGTCCGACAGTCAGCAGTACCAAGGTGTCGACAGAGGACAGTATCCGGTGCCCAAATCATTTAATGCCGGGATAAGCCTGGGATTATAATTCTCACCTATAACATTGTAAATATGAAAAATAGTAAGATCATACTGGGTTGTTTATTTTCTGGGGTTTTTATTTTCTCTTCGTGTAAGAAGAGTTTTACGGATATTCCTTATTACGGTCTGCAAACGGTGCAGAATACAGGTGTATTCCAGACATCCGCGGGTTGTGTCAACTATGTGACGGGCTGCTATTCCGTGATCAACGAGAATGACTGGTGGCAGACGATGTGGTACCGGCTCAATTTCGAAACGGCCACCGATAATGGATGGCTGGGGAATCTGGGAGGATTTAGCAATGCTGCTTCGTACCGCGCTGTCGGCAGTCTGGAAAGCATCACTCCTACGGCCGGAGATGTCGTCCAGCTTTATCAGTTCTGCTACCTGGGTATCGGTCAGTGCAATTTTGGGATCGCCAATCTTGCGACGTCTACTATCGACGCCACATTGAAGACCCGCCTGAACGCCGAAATGCGATTTTTGAGAGGGTTCTTTTATATGGACCTGGCAAAGAACTTTGGCGGGGTACCGCTGTATACAGAAAATACCAAGCAGAGCGAGATCCCGCTGGCAAGGGCTACGGCAGATCAGGTCTGGGCATCTATCAATGCGGATTTTGAATATGCGGCAGCCAATCTGCCTCAGCGTAAGGATTATACGACCGCTCAGGATAAGGCGAGAGCAAGCAAGGGAGCGGCGTTGGCCTATCTGGCGTATGCAAATCTGTGGTCGGGCCATTACGACTCGTCGGTGTTGGCGGCAAGTCAGCTGATGGGGTTGAATGAATATAGCCTTGAAGCTAATTATGGGGATATTTTTAAGACAGCCTATTACAATGGACCGGAGTCCATCTTTGAGATCGGCGCCAATAACCTGATCGGGAATGTTGACCCGGTGGTAGCGGGAAGCGGTGTCGATGGCGGCTGGGGGTGGCATGTGCCCAGCAGCAATCTTGAAGACGCCTTTCTGAATGAGAATGACAGCATCCGCAGGGTGAATACCATTATGAAAAATGGACAGCCTGTTGCGGGTGATCCTGCTGTGACCAGCTGGAATGGCAATCCCAGCGGCAATACTTCGGCAAGGAACTGGAGGAAATATTATATTCCGCTGGCAGAGCGTAGCCCGGCGAATCAGGGGTATAACAACCGCTGGCAGCCAAAACCTTATATCTTTATGCGATTGGCCGATCTGATGTTGATCTATGCCGAGTCTGCTGCCCGGAATGGAGATGCAACAACGGCCAGCACGTTGCTTAACACTGTGCGGGCAAGGGTAAATCTGACGCCGAAGACCGGCTTGTCGGGGGATGCATTGGTCAGCGCCATCATCCTGGAGAAGAGACTGGAACTGGCGGGCGAATATTCGGATGTGAGGTGGGATGACCTGCACCGGGTAAAGGTGAATGGTACTACGCTGATGTCCTCTATGTTCGGACCCAGTGGTACGTATGTGCAATGGCTGCAAACAAATACAGACCCGTATGACAGCAGGACCAATATTGGTGAAGTAACTGCCAATAAGGGAAAGCTGTTTAAGCCGGGGACCAATGATCTGTTCCCTATTCCGCAGACGGAAATTCAGGCGGGCGGCGGTGTCATTAAACAAAACCCCGGGTACTAATCAGGGACTCAATGAAAGCTAAATGAACAGATACAGACAGGCTATGGTAAATATATTTTTTGTATTACTTTCTTTGATGTTTGGTTGCAGTAAGGGAGGTTCTTCTTCCTCTTTTCCACCGACAAACACGTGCATTTATAACGGCGTGGATACCTGCCAGCAAAAGGCGGCCCTGCAGGTGACATTGACCGGTACGCATCAAACCATTCACAGTTTTGGGGCATCGGATGCATGGTCGTCGAAGTTTGTGGGTAACTGGGCAAATCTGTCAAAGAAAAACCAGATAGCCGACTATCTTTTTAGCATGGATGTAGATTCCAGCGGCAACCCAAAAGGTATTGGGTTGTCGCTTTGGAGGTTCAATATTGGCGCCGGCTCGTTCGAGCAGGGCGATACCAGCGGCATAGGTGACGAGTACAGGCGGGAGGAGTGTTTTCAAAACGCAGACGGGACCTATAATTGGAATAAGCAGCAGGGCCAGCAATGGTTTATGAATGCGGCCAAGGCCAGGGGCGTCAAGTATCTGTTGGGTTTTGCATGCTCTCCTCCTGTCTATATGACTGCCAATGGCAAGGCCTATGGCACCGGCTCGGCGCAGTTCAACCTGAGCTCTTCCAGGTTCCAGAACTATGCGGACTTCCTCGTGCAGGTGTGTAAGCATTTTCAGGGGACCGGCACGCCGCTGGACTATGTAAGTCCTGTCAATGAGCCGCAATGGAATTGGGGGTCTACGAACAACCAGGAAGGATCGGGTGCATCCAATACGGATATTGCCGGGCTGGTGAAGGTACTCGGACCTGATCTGCAGACAAATGGGGTAAATACCCGTGTCGTGACTGGTGAGGCCGGGCAGATCACTTTTCTGAACAATGCCACTAATGACGACAGAGGGGATCAGATAAACCAATGGTTTAATAGTTCCAGCTCGAATTATATCGGGGGTGTGTCGAATGTCGACAATACCATCTCGTATCACAGTTATTTTACTACCTGTCCGGCTGCGACGCTGGTAACGGACCGCCAGACGGCGGCGACCAGCGCCAAGAATACCAATTCCTCTCTTCAATTGTGGATGACGGAGTTTGGGGTGCTGGGTGATATTTGTGGAAACTTAAATGGCTACCCTCGCCATACGAATATCGATTATGGTCTGTATGTAGCGGGCGTGATCCATAATGATCTGGCTGTTGCGGGTGCGTCGTCCTGGCAATGGTGGCTTGGTATCAACCCTTATAATTATAGTGACGGGTTGGTGTATATCAATACGCCGACGGGGGGTATGGACCCCGAGGCGTCCAAGACCGATGGGCTGGTTTCTGATAGCAAACAGCTGTGGTGCCTGGGGAACTTTTCCCGATTTGTCAGGCCGGGGATGATCCGTGTGGATGCTGTGTTGAACAATCAAACGGACCCGGTGTATGCGGCGGGGGATATCATGGTGTCGGCGTATACCGATCCTTCCAGCAAAACCCTCGTCATTGTGATTGTAGATAACCAGGCCAGCTCTTCTGTTATATCCCTCGGAGGGCTGAGCGGTTCAGCCGGACTGACCGGCAGCAATTTTACGGCTTATGTGACCAGCAGCACCAAAAGTTTGAAGAAGTCCACTATGCCGGCTAATAATATACAATTGGATGCGAGAAGTGTCACTACCTTGGTGGCAAACTATCAGTAATGTATGCCACCGGACGAAATATGAGTTTTTTCTTTTTGTCATGGCTGTTGCTATGTCCAATCCTCTTCCTCTCCTGCAAAGAGAATAATAAAACGAATACCCTTTTTAGCAAGCTGGATGCCGGAACTTCCGGCATCCATTTTAGTAATACTATTACGGAGAACGACTCCGTCAACCTGGTAGATGACGAGTATACCTATATGGGCAGCGGGGTTGGCGTGGGAGATTTTAACCGGGATGGTCTGCCGGATCTTTTCTTCGGAGCCTCCCAGGCCAGCTGCCGGCTGTATCTGAACCTTGGAGGTCATCATTTCCGGGATATTACCAAATCCGCGGGGCTTGAAACGACCAGCTGGTGTACGGGTGTCAGCGTGGTGGATATCAACAATGACGGGTGGCCTGATATTTATGTTTGTGTATCGGGTAATGTGCCGGGTAATAGAAGAAAGAACCTTCTTTTTATCAACAACCACGATCTTACTTTTACGGAGAGCGCTGCTG
>Ga0105237_10001059_pt1 | contig 36952 bp, 31 predicted proteins | sample KBSC24metaG_FD_81520 | JGI IMG/M metagenome (GOLD analysis project Ga0105237, IMG submission 81520) | Corn rhizosphere microbial communities from Kellogg Biological Station, Michigan, USA - KBS C2-4 metaG | ecosystem: Host-associated > Plants > Roots > Rhizosphere > Soil | place: Michigan, USA...
GACGTCGGCCACTGTCAACGATTTCTAGCCGACCGGCAGACTGACGGTGAGTATAGATGTCCATACCAACAGTCAGCTACTTTTCCGCACACTTCTCAAGGCGGCCCTGGCCGGATGCGTACGGAGTATGCAGCGCACTGCCAAAACGAGGAACAAAGCCGCCTTCTGATATTTTCTGATAATTCGACGATCAAATCGTCTACGGCAATGCATGAGTACTTCCTAGCAAGGAAGATGGGTGGTTTTGAAAATTCCGATCAAACCGGGATCATAGACGCCATTATATTCGTCAAGGACCCACGTTTAGTACTGGATGAGCCCAACAGCTATTGGTTTAAGTTTCTCGTAAAAGGCCGTGTTTCAAAGGATGCCAAAGATAAACTTACTCAAGTTGTTTTAAATCTACATAATAGGATTGCTCACTACAGTGACTATTTAGCCGCCGTTAGGAACGCGCGGGTCGGTTCGTTTCGCGTGCTCCTCGTATAGGCAAGGGAACGGCAGCCTTCATCCTGCCCATTATTAGAGCCAGATGCAGCCGATGGTCGCGACGAAAGTCTATCTGTCGACGACCGCGTCGGGATGTCCTGCCGCGAGCGCATTCATATAGGCAAGGCAGAGATCACGGGAGCGAAAACTCCCCCATTTTGTGCCCTCTTCCCGCTCCACGATGGGGAAGGTCGAATAAATGTAGCGGACGTCGCTGCGGTTATTGATGCCGTAGAGATGAAAATACATTGCATCCAGTTTGGCTCGTAGGTGCAGGCGACGTTCTTCGTCCCACATAAACGGGGTTTTAACTTTGCCGTCAGCCTCTACGTAACCCATATTGTGGGCAAAAGCCGCCATATCGTGTGCGGTGTAGGTTAGTTCCAGAACGATATCCTGCGCAATAGATGCTGCGGATTTCTCGCCGAAGTTGTTTTTTCTATAGTCTTCTGGTGGGACGACTGGAAGCTGCTCAATGATATACCAACTTGCATGATTACTAAGTATTTTGGTGCGTGCGACGAAATCTAATGGAATCGAATTAAGGTTTGCCAGCAGAAGAGACTGTGCCTCCGCGCGTTCTCGTGATTCCTCAAGCTGCACCTGAATCAGTGGAAGGGTATGTCCGGCTCCACAAGGTGGGATCATGCAAGCGATGATTGAGCGGGCGTTGGTCGTAGACGTAACATCTTTCAGCGCAAGCTCAGTTCGGAGCGGTCGATCTTCGAGAATGAAGTATCGGGGCTCCGGCCGGAACTTTGGATTTTGATGCTCTTCATCAGAAGTCTGAAGGCCTTGGCCCGAGCGGTGCACATTTGCCGATACCGTCACAATGCTGGACGCGCGATGATCGAAGGCTTGCACCATCTTTCCCTCGTAGAGGGGAGCCCAGGTCCCAGCTGCGTTGCGAAAGTGCTTGTCGGAAACTGGGAATGCGCCTTCCTTCTCTTCCAATTCGGTCCGGGTACGAAACAGGTCACTATCGTTCGCCATATCGAACATACGTAAGTAGCGCACCGGCCAAGTTCGCACTGCTTCAGCCCCAGTCTTATCAATGAGGATCGGCATACGCTCGTAGATGATAGTCGAAAGCTCTTTGTCGCGGCCAGCGCGATAGACCGGCGCAGTTTGGGTATTTGGGTTCACATGAGCAAAATGCTCGGCACCCATTGCGAATGTAACACCGTCTGAATCGAGATCAGCGACATCTCGAACAAATGTCGCGAACCTACACTCGCTAAATTTGACGGCCGAGGGTGAGAACACAAGAGCGCTAAACTTGAAACGATAGTAAACGTCTGGAAAAAAGAGTCGACCGTCGGCTCGCTTGTTGAAGAAGTCGTAAACGCACTTGACGTTGCCGTTTTCGATCAACTCAGAGAAGAAGCGTTGTGAACTCGTCTCAGTCGCGATCCCTGAAGGCACAAGTAGACCTACCATGCCATCCGCCTTACAGAGACGCTTTGCTCGCTCTATGAAAAGTGAGTTGATATTAGTATCGCCGCCAGAAAGCAGCGGATAGTCTCCTGCTTCTCGTGCCATGCGGCTGGCGGCTTCCGCTCGACGACTAGCCTTCTCAAAATCTCTCGCCAATGGAGCATCTTCCTCCACCAACTCCGCAATGAGAGACTTTCTGTCCGAAGCCCGTTGTGCCATCGCTATTCTAGGTTCTCGGGCGGCAAACCACTCGACCTGTTGGAGCTTCAGGCGATCCCAAGGCGGATTGCCAACGATGGCATCGAACCCTCCAGTCAAGCCTTCTCCTTGCCAATCAGACCATATTCCTGGGAACGCCACCTGCCAGTGGAGAAAGCGCTCCTCATCAATTAATTCTTTTGCCTGTTCGAAAATCTCGGCAAAGCGAGCGGTGTCACGGGCAGCCCGAAGGCGCTCTTGTCCCAATAGGACACGAACTGGGTCGCCAAAGTCGCCGTCAAAGAAGTTTTGAATGAGCGCGATGTTGTCGCGTCCGCGTAAATTGAGCCAATCAAGCGCATGTATGAACGATAGTAGCGCATTGAGTGGACCGGTCATTTCCGTGATCTGGTCGAAAATTTGCGATGACTTTTCTGCCTCGGCAATCTCAGCGTCGGTTAGCCCTTCGACGATCTGCATTTGCGCGGCCGATTGCACGGCAGCACGGATGGGTTTGTGCAGTAGCAATGGGGAACCGTACCGCTGGACCTTCTCGATCCCATCCCTGACCCATGAACCGAACAAGCTGTCACCAGTACGGAGGTGATGGTCTAGGAAGCTCAATGGTGCCCCAACTGTGAAGGTGTGCAGCCAAAGTGATACCTTAGCAAGTTCCACAGCCATGGGATTCTTGTCCACGCCGTATACACACCGTTTCAGCACCATACGGCGAATTATATGGCGATCATCAAGTTGATCTTCATTGATAGCCCAGCCCCGTGCTTCAGCATTGCTAAAGATCGTATTGCGGACGGTTTCGATCTTTTCCGCCAGCGGCGATACGTAGTCACCCCATTCAACAGATGCCCCAGCTTCTGCCATGGCCTCGATGATGTGATCCGCGAGCTTGTCCACGAGGCTGACAGGAAAGTGACCAGAGCCCATTGCGGGATCGCAAATCTTTAATTCAAGAAGTCGCATGGCAGGATCGACGCGGGTGAGAGAACCGATCCGCCTGTTGGCGGGAGGCAATTGCTCTAGTTCGTGCAACCTTTCACGGAATGTCTGCTTAGTGCGCTCGATGAGTGGATAGAGCGTTTCGTCAATGACACGGGACACCAGATCGTCAGGTGTATAGTAACTGCCTGAACCTTTGCGTGCGAAGATGTTCGGACGGACACGAACTTCCCCGTCCTCGCGTACAATCTCGTGCTCAAGAAGCCGTTCGTAAATAGAGCCCAACTGTTGGACGCTGAGGTCTCGGTAATTGATGTATCGACGTTGGCCGTCCACTTGCATGAACGAAAGGGTATCGACAACTGAAGCTATCAGGGCGTCGCCGAGCCTAATCCGATCAAGCAGCGGCGTTCCATCTTTACTGAACAGGCCACCATTATAGGGCGGCAAGCCTACGCTCACGTCACCGCCATCGATTGCGCGGCATAGATCATCGATGACACTCCAGTAGCGAGCTGCCGTTGCCGAAAATACATCTCCGGCATCTTTACGCCGTCGAACGTCGAGACGGACACGGTCGCGCAGACTGTAATTGTCATATCGATTGTCTCGTAGCGGCAACAGGTCGCGATCCTCAGCGTAGAGGATAAAAAGCAATCTGTAGAGCAAGACTAGCGCAGCATCACGAACCTCATGTAATTCAGCATCTTCTGCAAGTTGCGCAATGCCTTGTGCGAGTTGAGGAAACACAGTTCCGAATACAAGGTCGGAAAGGTTTTGTGCGACACGCTCCTCGTAAAAGCGGCCCTCGTCCAATGCACGCTGATGGAAGGTGCGATGATCCGGTCCCGGCACAAATGCCTCTCGCCGGAACATGACTAGGAACACTGTTAGCCAATGTGCCTGCTCATCAGCTGTCAGCGCAAACGGTCCCTCATTAAAACCAGGCACGCCAAGAACTGCGGCAAGGTCTATTTCGAAGAATTGCTCCGAAACTGACCGTGCGCCGGAATAATAAAGTCGCCAGCGGTGACCATTTGTCAGGATACCCCAGCGAAGGCTACCGTTTGTCAGATCATCTACTCGGCGAAGATATCGCAACATCTGGGTAGAGGGAGCTATTATCTCATTGCGTTGCTCCGACCGCCGATCCAAAGGGCGGCCCCACCGCTTGCTCTCCACAATGGCCGCGCCAAACTCATACCTTCGCCACTCCTCGGGATGACGGACAGCCCGGTCCTTAGTGGCAGCGTCGATATACAGAATGCCGTCTGGGACGTCTTGGCGTCCATGAGTTGTCAGGTTCTGCTGACGCAAATGTTCCGACCAGCCGAGGCCCGCCAAGACGCGCCAGATCAAATCATCCTCTGTCTGAGTCTCGTTCGGGGTTTGGGTCGTCGGAAAGCGATCAAATACGACTTGAAGGTCGCGCCGAAAAGAGACGATCTGGCCCTGAGCGATGGCAACCCAATCGGGGTCGAAAGCTATGGATGTCTCGACAAAGTCATTCGAAAAGAGGCTTCCCTGATATGCGCTCGACGCCAAAAGTGACCCTCCAAACCAAGCTCTGTAAGCAGCCGTTGATAGCTCAAACGAAGAGACGCGGAAACCCAAAAGCCTTATTCACTTGTGGAGTAGTCCGCTGAGTCGTTGTCGCACGCGCATAGAGCGGATGTTTAACAGACTTAAACAGTTTCGGCGCATCGCAACCCGCTATGACAAGACCCGAAAATCATTCGCAGCCTTCCTTAGCTCTAGCAGCAAAGTTTTTGCAGATTTCGGTACAGGTTTTCGAGCCACGTTAGGAGGTTTAGCCGTCTGCAGGATCGGTGATGGAAGCAATCCGAAATACCGCGATTGCCGCAGCAAGTATCAGCAAGAACGAATAGACGAGCAGCAGGTGGCCGATAAATGACCCCGTTAGCATTGCTGCTCGGAATACATCCATAGTATATCCATACTTCGATGAAGTGTATTTAAAAATGTCAAATACAAATGTTCCATCAAATAAAAATGACCAAACCAAACATAGGGTTTGTACGAATATAAAATGAAAAAACGTCGCGTTAATTTCTTCTAGATAGTTTGTTCCTTTTGGGTTTTTAACGGCTTTCAATGCTCTCTTCAGTCGACCGGTCATGACGCTGAAAAGGATGGTGTAGGAGCCGAGGCTGAAGCCCAGCAAGCTCGGTATCATGTCGAACGAACGGGAGACCCATTTTGGGTCAATCCAGTTCGGATAGTTTAATGCCGTCACTACCAATGAAAATATAAAAATCGGCGAGCAGAATACCGCAGTCCATCCGCCGTAGCCTTTGAAGTAACGCCGAATGCTCTTCCAGAAAGCAACGAATTGGGTGAACGTAGCCAGTTTCACTACCCTTGGTTGGCCACAATGCGGCGGAACGCTTCCCTCTCTGATATCTCATCCGGGTCATAAGTGTCTTGCAGTATTTTCGGGAATTCTTCGGTAGAACGGGTGACGGCCCCGGTTTCATCGCGTCCCTTGACTTGGACGCTACCATTCTCCAGGGCAGCACTGCTGACGGTTCTGATCTCTGTGTTGGGTACAATAGACTGACCCGGCTCGGCGTCGTAAGTCAGGACCAATTTTTGGGTGTGAGTCTCTGCCAAATGCGCCTCGATCTGCGCTTCGAAATCATCTGCAAAAATATCGGAATTAGGCTTTAGCAGAGTGATTTTTATTTCATTTATCTTCTTCAGATTGAAGAGAGCGTCCAAGCCCGCAGTGCTTTGCACTATTGATATTTTGGCTGAGTTGTATTTAGTGAGAATTTCGAGATTGTCTGCAATCTTTCTGAAAAATCGCAAGATTGAATTTGAAGTTAACTGCTTACCCTTTGAGTATTGCTGTACGTAAATCTTGTGCTCTTTCGTGTCGAACACGAAATAGAAGGTCGCTGCGTTTGGATAAAGATTATCTGGTATGTTGATTTCGGAAACCTGATTTTCTGTGGCCTCCTGCAGATTGGCGGCGTCGAACCAACCACCGTCAGTCTCAATTCGCGTAAAGGTCGTTATGATGCCCGATACTTCATTGCTACCTTCGCTCGATCTGTCGAGCATTGAGATCATAGCGTATCTGTCACCATGAACATTGATGGGCTGTTTTAGCTTGTAGACGTCATTAATGAAGTTTGAATATATTTCCGGTGAGTGCGGATGCAGTCTTATGTTGATGATGCCAACCGATACTTTAATTCTGCGTGCCATGATGTTTCCCCCGCACCTATATTGTATTTCTACCCTGGGTCGTTGGGGATTGATAATGCTGCCATCGTTTGATCCACAACTATATTGCCGATACCGGGAGCCAGAAATTTTTTCGGTGTGTATTTGCGTTCCTTGGTCAAGCCGTTTCCCTATGGGGTGTTGCATACTTGGCGGCATCAAATTATGCCTGCGCACCATATACGATTTTTCCGATTCAGCTCTAACTAGGGCAGGGGTGTAAGTTCGGGCCATAGGGGGTGTCCGTAAAGGCATACCCTCGCGGACATTCGCACCAGCGGCGCGAAACGTGTCAGAAAAGGTTACTTCTCGCATCGGACACTTGAGAATCCGGGCATGACCTAAACGGACAGTTCGGAGGCATCATGTCCACTATTCTCGAAGTTCGCGTTTGGCACACGTTCGGGACGTGGGGGTCGAGTGTTCGAATCACTCCACTCCGACCAGCCTTAACGTCTTGTTTTCCCGAAACAAAATCAGTATCGCTAATATAAAAAGCAATTTTGCCGCCACCGTTTTCGCCACCGATACGATGCGGTCCTAGCAACATTGTCATTGCTATTCGTTTTCCCGACAGCGCGATCCGCTATTTAAAATTGTCACTTACCTGTGCGTGGAATCTCAATGGATGCTCGACTACGTTCATCTGCCGCATTGGAAAGGGAAGAAGTATTGGAAGACGAATTTTATATTATTGAAGAAATTGACAATAAGGGCGTTCCGACAGGCCGATGGTTCGTCTGCGATAGTCACGGGAATCGTATCAACGGCCCATTGGAAAAAAAGACCGCGCTTGGGTTGGCCGAAGCGTTGAATAAATGGTGGAAACGCCGTTTCCAACCACCCCCTCTTGAACCAGAGTCGGATGGTCCCACGCCTACCCCAAAGGTGCCAGGTATATAAGTTCGTCTGTTTGTAACTTGCGATCCTCCGAGCGAATATTGCGCCTGTCGCAAGGAGGATCGCCATGAAGCCGAGCACAGCCGTACAAATCCGCAAGGAAGAGTCTCGCAAACGCCGCCGTGCGGCCGAGCGCTGGCAGCGCTACATCCAAGACCTACGCCGCCGTCAAATGCAAGCAGAGCGCGACCGCCTCCGTCGATGGCTGATTGCCTTGCTTTTGACGTTGCTCGAATCCAAGCCGATGCAGGCGTTTTTCCCTGTTCATTTTGTCGCGGCGGACCCGCCCGAGCAAAAACGACAGCCAAAACCGCCAAGGAAATCTGATGAAAAGAGCGAGACTGTCGACACGAGAACTGACGACGAGCGCCGTTATCTTTACGACTACGCCACGAGGCGCGGAGAAGAGCATTTAGAAGTGTACGATGGTCTGACATACGCCGATATCGTTGCGTACAACCGCGTTCATCGTCCATGGCTTTTTCCGAAATTCGTCCCAATTCCCGGCATGCCAAAGCGCTACGCCGACGAGCCAGCGCATGTCTGGACCTTGCTGTTTGAAATGCAGTATCCGCACGCTCGGGATGAGGCGATTGCGGCTCTGAAGCTTATCGTTGACCCGTCATCGCATGACTGGATCAGCGCGTGCGCGAAAGGCGCGGGAGACCTCACTTGGAAAGATTTGAGGAAGTGCTGGAGCCGAACACCGGATGCCACGCTTTATGAATTTCCAAGATACGCGGAAAGATGGCGCGAAGACCTGCGCCGGGAGGCCGAGGAAAAGAAACGTGAAGTTAAGGAAGCACCGGATAGTGGACCGAGGTCACCCGGCCTAGACTAAGGAATTCTGGAAATATTAATTTGGTGATTCCAAGGAAATGTTTAAGTATTAATATCGCTATGTTTGAGTATATCTTTTAATGCACATTTCCTTGTCAAATTAAAATCATTAATATTGGTGTCAATTCTATTGAATTGATTTGTTTTTTACGGTGTGCATCTCTTTCGTCCGTCGATTTACGACGTCGAAACGAAAAAAGGAGTTAGAGATGACCACAAATACTCAAGACACAACAAGACTCGGCGGTATCACGATAATCGAGCCGCTCTTTTGCGCGACATCATCAGTGATCATCGAAGATTGGCTGGGCGACGAGATTGGGACGAACACTGAACATTGGGAGGCTGAAGCTTACACGTTGTTAAGAGCAAGGCCTCAAATCGAATCTATGTTCAGCGTTCGCGCATACCACCTAACCGTAGCGACGGTGGAGATCATGTGCATGGAAACAGACAACGAAAATGATAGGTTCGTATGGTTGATCGAAGACGACAATACACGCGACGAGATCGGCAGAGGTTACACGGTAGACATGCTATCCGCACAGCGCGATTGCGAGCGCATGATGCACGAGATCGCGGCAATGGACCGCGCGTAGCGCATAAAAAGGAGGGCAATTTAGTTCGTCCTCCTTTTCACGCTTGGCGGGTAGCCAGTCCGTCAGGCTATTGTACGATGATCGTAACTGGAATTGTTTGAGATCGACCGGAGCTATCTGAGATAGCGACTGAAAAAAGATATTGACCAGCGGCAGGAATGCGACCGCTGATCATGCCGGTCGACAGATCAAGCATTAGCGTCGCGGGCAGATCGGGACTGGCAAACGTGTATCCCGTTTTCGGGTGGCCGGAAGGCCAACTTGGAGAGATAAACAAACTGGTACCTGGCCGGACCTTTGTCACCCCGTACGAAACTCCAAGATCAAATGGCTCATTTGGATCGGGAGTTTCCAGTTCAGGCGGCGGTTGAACGAAAGTAAGTGTCCCTGTTATCAGGGACCGCCATATGATTTCGCCAGCAAATGCGGGCGACGTAACGATAAGGGCGGCAACGGCGGCGGGAAGCAGACGCATTGGGCGATTTCCAGATGGACACACGGAGATTGCCGCACGTCATCAAGCAAGCGACAAACCTATCTTGGTCTCTTGCGCCGATGAGAAAGCCGGGTTTCAATAGTTATCGGCGAACCCGTCCCCGGTAGTAGCCGACCCTCTACCTATTGTCTTTTTTCGCTGACGGCCGGAGTGTCATTCTCATTCCCGGTGCCGCCGCTGCCAATTCCTGTCGCCTTTCAGGCGGCACAAGAGCCCATGCGCGATCCCTCTCAATTTGCATTCTTACAGCCGCATCCCGAGCCCGTTCGGCATCCTGTACGGCTTCGTGAACTTTCCTTTCAGCCTCTCGACGGCGCTTTTCTTCATCGTTCAACCGGGCCTGCACCATCTTTGCAAATGCCTGCACGCGGGCGATCTCAGCGGCAAACTCTTCTCTGATTTTGGTTGCCAGCTTCGACTCGCCGAGAGCGTCCCACATCGCACGCAGCTTGCCGGACACACCAGAATATCTTTCCGCACGAGAAGCCGCCTCCGTGGCCTCTTCCTGCGCTTTCCGAGCCTGTTGCTCCGCATGTAGGGCAGCTTGCGCCGCCCTGGCTGCTGCTTCGCGTTTCTGCGCGGCGTCAGTGCGGATCGCAGCGGCTTCAGATTTCGTTTTCTCTATGAAGGCCTCGCCGCTGGACTTGACTTGCCGCGCCCGTTCGACCGTCTGTTGCAGAGCCTTGGCCTGTACCTGTTCGCGCTGCCATTCTTCGCGGGAAAGGCGGCGGCGCTGGGGTCCCAACCTCGTCAGGCCACAGGGCACGGCAACGGCTTCGTGGTAGCTGTCCTGCCATTCCCGCATCGCTTTTTTATAGGCCGCGTCAGCACGTTTGCTGAGCGCCTTTACGTCCTCGTCTTCGATGGGACCGGCTGCCATAATTGCACGTTTTGCAGTTGTGCCAGGGTGATATTTGAGCGCTGACATTCCGGGTTCATCAATCGGCACAACGTAAGCGTGGATATGATAATGTGACTCGTCTTCGTGGCGGATGACCGATTTTAGATCGTCACCGTATTGGTCCTTGAGCCATTGGACCGTGCGCCGTTCCCATTCCTCGGCGTCTTTTCGCCTTTCTGGAACAGCGCCTATTTCGTCCATGGTGCAGGGATGCGATGCTACAACCGTATGCAGCGTCTTTTTATCTCGTGCGAGTTTTCGAACGTGACCGCCTTTAACGTTGATCGTTGCAGTCGAAGCCGCAGTATCGTGCATCTCCTGTACCTCCTCAATACCGACGCCGTAGACGACGACAGGCGGCAAGGGATTCGAAACATGGACGGATGCCTGCGGCTTTCTGGACGCTTCCGCAAAAATGAAATCGGTCGAACGGCCTTTGGCGTCAGCTTTGCGGCTGTAGGATTCAAGGTGAATGAATTGATAGCCCACTCTCTGATCTCCCTTCCTCTAAGAAAAGGGTTCAGCGCAGTTACGCAAATGACCAGAACAAAATTCACCGCTTGAATTTAAGAAAAGTGTAATGCACCGCGGTTAGACATTTTAGGTTGCATTCGATTGGGGATACAGATTTTGCCTAAGGATAATGATTTGGACTGGACGGACAATGAGCTGCGTTCAACCGTTCGAGCATATTTTCAAATGTTAGATTTGGAGCTTCGAGAAGAACCGTTCGTAAAGGCGGAATTCCGACGTCGGTTAATCGATCAGGAACTTCCTGCAAGGACGGAGGGAGCGGTCGAGTTCCGGATGCAAAACATCTCATCGGTGTTAGGGAAGCTACGGGAGCCATGGATCAAGGGCTACAAACCAGCCGAACATGTTGGTCCGAGTGTGGAGGAGCGCCTCCTGAGAATTATCCAGGAAGAGCGAACCAGGGGTCCCACCCAGAAACTTCTGCTGAAAGACATTTGCCCTAGCCTGGAGATGGTCCAAGGGGTCAAGGCTGTGTTCGGCCCCATATCTTCATATGTTCTCTCTTTCGCTGGCCGGGGCGAGCCAAATTCATCGAGCTTCGATTATCAGGCTGCAAATGCAGCACAAGCCGCTGTTGAGCGGCCATTCATCATTGCCATCGGAGGCGGAGATCAAGTTGCATCCGATGCTGACGGGTGCGTCGTCAGCATTGCGCGACTGGGAACGGTATTTGGTCCCACCCGCCTACTTCTCCAAGACGAGGAGGAAATCAAACGTCTCGCTCGCTGGCCGGTATCGGTCAATCTCCTGGAGGTTTGGCACTTTTATGGAAAGCCCCATCTGGTCCGTGACCTCCAGATGCCCGATAGAACGATCTTAGGCGGCTCTCAGGACGGCGTCATCCGCCCATCCGAGAAGATTTCGCTTTTATGGGAGACGTTACGAAATTGGCCGGTCACACTAGCCAACCTGCCGCCACCTGCAAACTTCTACGACAGCGGCAAGCCGCGACGAGTGGGGTCGAAACTTCCGTTTATTTCGGCAACGCAGAAGGAGGAAGGGGAGCGGGTCTGGAAATTCCAACAAGAGGCCGAGAGAGACTCTGGGTTACGCGCTGCTGCCAAGCGCAATAACTTCCATAGTCATGGAAATTACACCTGCGAGGCTTGTAAACTAACCAGCTCCGATAGCGCAATGTTCGATGCACATCACATCACTCCCTTATTTGTGGGGAAGAGGATCACCCGGGTCGAGCACCTCCTTATCCTATGTCCCACCTGCCATCGACGTGCGCACAGATCGCCGGACAGATTGAGGCCATACAGTTTGGTGGAGCTTCGGTCCTGGATTGATGCCGGTAGGAAATAACTGCCTTTGAGAAGATTTGGCGCTGACCCTCCTTGTAGATTGGCTACCGAGATAGATGAGCCTCCACCCGAACGGCTCCTGAGTGGTGTAGAATGGAGAGAATTTTTATGACGCTTACCACAGAGGAAGCAATTGGCCCGCTGTTTAAGATTGCGGAGAGAACGCCTTTCAACATCGCCCCGGAACGGGCGGAACGTCTTGCGGACGAGATTTTCAAAGACAAGGGCTGGCAACTTGGTACAGTGCACACGAAAGCCAATTTTTACGCCCGTCCTGAAGATGCGGCCGTCGATCTTTCGTTTGCGGGGATGGCCAGCCTATGGGCTCTCTCCTACGCAGCCTATCACGTCGTTGACATAGGATCGCGTGCGCAGCAAACGGCTATAGCAGACGTCGGGGCGACAGTTGACATTGGCAGAGAGTTTCATGACCTCAAGCTGCACAGCTATATCGATTTTGCGAGAGAGCTGTTTCGGGTCAATGCCAATTGGAGAGATGGATTGGCCACACCTGTTGCCAATGCGGCCTTGAACACTGCTGACGGCCTCATAAACAACATGTTCTTTGGGGCGCTTAGTTGGATCATCCTACACGAGATAGGTCACGTCCATCACAATCATCTGGAACATATCCCGGCCGCGCAAAGAATCTCCCAAGAATTTCAGGCAGATGATTTTGCAACGAAATGGGTACTGGCGGATGCCGGAAACGGCCTTCGGCGCGAGTTCCGGATTTTGATAATCTCCACCGCACTGACTTGGCTGTTCCTCTGTGAGGCTGAACGTGGACAAGGCGACAAACATCCGCCGACGATACTTCGCTTTCGAGCTGCGAGCAGCGCCTTCCTTGCAGGAGATAGAAGCGTAGGCCTGCAGTACTCAGCCAACCTCTTCAAGGCGGTGTTAGACCCCGCAACCGAAAGTCCAGTTTTCGAGAACGCAGCCGAGCTGTTCGATTGGGTCGGCCAGCGCCTAGAATTGCTTTTCCCTGAAAGATGACCACTGTAGCGAGTGTTGGCGTTTTGGACGCCTAATCAGCGAAAGCTTGGCCTAACTCAACTAAAATGGAGAAAGCGTTGGACACGCCAGGCGACAAAGAACTGCTGAACCACGCGGAGAAGTCGCTTGGCGCGTCCCGGGCGGCGAGGTCCAAATTGGAAAAGAGAGAGGTCGTTTATTACGGCAAAAAACCTAATACGGCGGGCCTGCTCTTCATGAATTATGCGTCAATGGTTTTGAACCGCAACATCGACCTGTTTGACGACGTAATTTTCATGTTGGACGCGAAAAGAATGTCTTCAGCGTGCATCCTCTCACGGTGCGTGATGGAGACGCATGCGGTGGGAATGTACGCACTGGTTGAATTGGACAAACACGTACAAAAACATGGTGCAGTTGGAGTGGGCGAGAAGGTCCTTCGCTTCATCAATAGCTCACGGTTCAAGGTGGAGGAGCAAAAGGGTCTGAAAGAAGGTAAGTTCACCGTCGATGACTACCACTTCACCGAAGAAGCAAGGGGAAGGATGGAGAAGGAGACAGCCCAGTCTGTTCACGTTTTAAACGCGATGAGGCTGCTGTTTGGTTTTGAAATGGAGCAGACCGGCCAGAAGGAGAGCAGTTTCGAAATCACGTACAACGGTTTGTCGGAGTGGGTGCATCCTTCTCAGACCAGCCTGATGCATCGTTATGCTAAAGAGACGCAATTCATCGAAACTTCGCTCGGCGCGGTCAGCCTTGATGTCAGGATGAAGTTCGAATGTGCTGAAGGAGTCAAACTTATTCAGCAGTGTGGGTATCTTCACCGGGACATGATGAAATTGGGAGTTATGTTGCACGAGTTAGAAGGTGGAATTGTTCACTGGGAATAACTGTAGTGACAGCCTGAATCTTGGATTTTATGTCTGGGAGCGAAAGGCAAGAAAACGATGACCTGCCCGTAACACCACGCTGAAGATTTGGCGGCCACGGAGAACAAGCTCGTGTCGCCGAATGGCGAAAATAGAGGTGCCAAGCAGTGATCTAGGTTGAAAACTGTACTCGATTGGCAGCGGCAAGAACGATTTGCGGAAGTGTGGTATCGATAGGGGTGATATTGGTAGTGACCGACTACTGATTGCAAGCAACCATCGGCTCTTCCGAGGGACGACTTCATCGGGAACCTGCCGGTAGCCCCCTCCATGACCGGGGAGGTCAAAATACGGATCAGCTACGCAACCATCCGGAGTGCGGCGACCTCCTCTCTCGACAGCCAGCGCCCTGGAATGATCGCCTCGATCTCGCGCTGCCAGTCCGGCGCGGCAATCGCGACCCGCAAGGCATCGGACTCGGCGATCCGCACGCCGTAGCTCTCCGCCAGCTCGTCAACGATGCCCGCCACGACCGCTCGCTGTCCCATCGCATCGGCACGCTGCCGGATGCGCTCACCCGCGATCTCGACGATATTCGCGGGCGTCGCCGTCAGATCGAACCGATGCTGGTATGCTTTCACCGCAGCGCGTTCGAGTGACGCTGCCTCTCGCCACTCGACTACTTCCTGTTCGAGCCGTGTCAGGAGTGCGACAGTTTGTTCCTCTCGCTGGACATCGAGCCGAGCGAGCATGTCTGTCACTGTCTCTTCCTCTTTTTCCTTACCGATCACGTCCGAGTCGGCGTTCGTCTGCTCGACGGCATCTGCAAACCCCGCCTCGCCGCCGTATTCGACGCGCAACAGGAAAGTCGAGGCAAGGCCGTGCCGCATCCAACGCTTCCAGAGCGGCGATACGACACGACCGACGACATCGTCGTTTTCGTGAAGGACCTGTTCGTCACCCTCGACGTCATCCTCAACAACAATTCCGAGTTTTTCCGAAAGCGGTGCACTGATGACACATGACTTTGTGCCGGGCATGACGGACATGTACTCACGCCAGCGGGCGTACATAGACTTGTCGCCCGCATCGGCTGCGAGCGCGATATCCCACGGGGTCATCGACGCCTCAGCCTTTGTTTCATCTTTGTGTCCCCCAGCGACTTCCCACGCCATTGACCCCTTTGACATATACTCGCTGGCGTCGGCGGCGTCATGCGCCACGCGGACTTTACAGCCGTGCTTGTCGGACACCTTGCCGCCAGCGGCCCGGATTTTTTCCTTGTAGGTCTCGGCGAGCCAGTCGCCAGCGGCTTGGGTGCGTGCGGCGACGAATTTCCGAAGCTTCTCGGCATCACCGCCCGCAGCGGCAATTTCCCCAGCCGTAGGTCCATCTGTCAACACAGAAAGATGTTGGTGATAGTGCCAGCCGTTTTCCTTGCTGTAAGTCACCTCCGGCCCGCAAATTGCACCGAGAATTCCAAACTCTTCTTGTGCTTTGACCCATGCACGACTTTTCCTGGCCTTGCTCGAAGCGTCTTGCACGAGTTTTCTGACGTCGGCGAGTGACATTTTTTTTGAGTGAGAAGCAGTCAGAATGACGAGAGCGGACATTCCGCCGCGCTTGTACGTTGCGTCAGCCGCTGCCTGCACCCCCTCAGCACGTTTTAGGGCCTTGGCCGGAGCGCAAGTCGAGCAGAGCCATGGCGAACCGCAACGGTAAATTCCGCTGACTCCCGCGCGTAGCTCGCCGGTTTGTTCGCCGTATCTCAGATGAATATTTACATGCGGCGCACCCTCGCGCGGCATGCCGCAGCCACGGACGGACGGGCCGCGCTCGCCGTCATTTTCCGGTTTGCAAAGCTTCTGGATTTTCCGGAGCATAGTCCATCTCTGGACAGTTGATGAACCTTTGAAACCATTGATTTCTTGAGAAGAAAGAAGGAGTGGATGATCTCCGTTCCCACGATGTGGAACCGTAGCTCCTCCACTCCGAACCGTAGCTCCTCCACTCCCAAGGCCATCCGTCCCGGCTGGCTTCTGCGCGGCCTTCGGCCTTGCGGACCCGGCGTCTGTCCGGGCGGTAACAGCAGCACAAACGCGCCGCTCACCCTCCGCATACGGATCGATGGCAGGCGCATTTGCGGGATCGTCAAATAGGAGTTCGAGGAAGGTTTTGTGTTTCGCCTTGGCACAATCTGAAGGCGAACTATGTTGACATTTTTTTGTGACAGACTGCGGCGTTTGCTCGGCTGGGATATGTCCCAGCGCCGGGGTCACTCAATTGTCAATGGGAGCTTTACAACAAACATGAAATCGTTCATCTTTATTAAACAGTGATTGAAAGACGCCGGAGGGGTTCCAGCCCCGAAGATGGCGTCTTTTTCAATGCTCATCGAAGAATGGATCGACGTCAACCGGTTAAAATTCGATGTCGTCATCGTCGACGTCGTCTTCATCATTGTAGACATCGTCATAGCTGCTAATCGGGCTCTCAATCGCCGACTTCACATCGTCAATATCTTCAACATCTTCAAAAACGAAAAGCTTGGCATCGCGATTGTAAAAACTCACATCGTCGTCATAAAGTTGCTTGAAGAAAGGGTTCCCCTGAAGGTTTCTTGATTTGATCTTCAGCCCGAATTGTCTGTCACCCTCAAATGCGAGGAGCCAGTTCGCCCCCAGCATAGGTCGTTCGCCCAGTCGATCAAGCAGCGCTTCCTTAGGGACTTTGTATGTTGCCTTGGTGCTCGCATGGACATCGAGCGCCAGTAGGCAAGGAAATGGACCGCAACGACGAAGAACAAGTTCGAAAGCTTGTGCTTCTAGTGGTTCCCTCAACTCCTTTAAAAGCCATAGAGCCCATGCGATCTCAGAATCGTGGCCTGAATCACCATTCTGCTTAATCGCGCGGTGAACGACATTGCCCCACAATGCCTTATCGACGGTCTTCACCTTGTTGCGCCAGGCCACTACTCGCGCAACATAATCCCAGCAGTGGGGGAAACTAATGGCTACGCGAACGAGAAATGGTTCGAGCAGCTCCCAGTACGTAGACCAAACTTCAAGTTCATCGATCTTCCTAACGGCGAATTTGACAATTCCTTCGTCCCTTTGATCGGAGGCCTGCCTCAGGATTTGATCCAAAAAATGGATGAAGTCTCCTTTCCTCTGCCCCTTCTTCGTCCCACCCTCCGCATAGCGTTCGATTTCTCGGCGCACCTCTACCGGCCAGTAAGGTTCCAAATCGGCGCTTGAACTCAGTATGACGGTTTTCGCCTCGTTGATGTCGAGTTCAAAGGACCGGATCGCGTCACGAATTCCACTCAAATATCTCTGAGCTTCATCGAGGTTGTCGCTGCCAATATAGATATCGTCAACCATCCGCAGCATTGGGATTTCGTGCCCGTAAACTGCTCGGAAATTCTTATCGATTGCTGATCCGATGATTTCCGAGATTATTCGCGAAAAATCCGGGCCGACCGGAATACCCACCGTCTGGCCATCCTGAGCCTGTCTGACCAACCAATCGAGCCGATTTCCGAATATGGTTGCAGACTCGGATTTCCGATCCTTTTTCGACGCGGATTTCCCATGGAGCGCCCACGGCAGGGCATGCGTATATATCGAATGGTAGAACCGGGAAATATCCGTGCGGACCGTATATCTCGACAACGCTAAATCGCGTCGACGGCGCTTATGGAACTCTGGGAAGGTTGAAATTGAGATCGGACGACCCTCAGCCTCCGAAAATGTGGGGTAGGAACTTGACTCGGCTGAAACCTGAAGATGCTCATCAATTTCATTTTTGCGACTTATGAAGAACGTAGCCGCGTCGACCATGAAGATTGGATTAGGCATCGTAAAAACGCGGCGCTGACCACCTCGCTTAGAGACATTATAACGGCAGCCCTCTGTTGGTTTGTCTGTAATATACTCGCCAGATTGCAGCGGTTTTATTGCTGCCTCATGCAAATTTGTTATCGCGAAGACGGGCGGAATGTTCTCAGGGAAATACCCGTGCTCAAGCATTCTCTCGGCGAAGAGAGTGTCATTATTACCAGTAAAAGCAGCCATAAAGTGCCCCGAGGATCGAACATCGGAACACTACGCTTTTCGGTTGCATCTGCAAGTCTCCCAATTACTCAGCGCCCAAGCTGCCCGCGAACATTGGCAACCGCTCATGAACGGGAGGACGGATCATCGCGATCTCCCAAATCGCATTTACCTCCACAATCATTGTCTGTGGCGGAAACGGAACAAGACGAGAACGGGATAAACTGTGGAGAGCACGAGAATCAGAAAACAACCATGTTATTGTAGAGTGGTCATGTGAATCGCTGGAGACGACGACCATTTATCTGCCCGCACCCGAACCCGAGGCCGTAGAGCCCGTACAGGACGCCAAGCCGCGTCCCAAAATATCGTATTTCTGTGACGAGAGCAGCCAGGACGGCGACACGTACATGGCTGTGGCAGGTATTGCGGTAGCGAGAGATGCGATCCCTGTGATCGTCGGCCAGATGAATGAAATCCGGGAGAAATTCGGGAAAAAGGGCGAGGTCAAGTGGAAAAACGCCAAGAGCAGGTCAGGTGTCGTCCACGAAGCTTATATCAGGCTCCTGTTCGCCCTGGTCGACGAAGGTCGCCTCCATTTCCATGTGCGCTTTTCGCGAATGGATGAATATGATCACAAGCGATCTGGTCCTCGCAGGAAGATCGACACAGTCAGCAAGGCATTCTTCCAGCTGCTACTACACCGGCCCGTCGCATTCTATGGTGCCGACGCTGACCTGTATATCCACCCTGACGACGGGGATTGCACGAGCGAGCTGGTCGATCGGATGGGCGCGTTGAATTTCGTCGGCCGCAGGATGTGCAAAGCATCCAATATCGTGAAGCTGGTTCAACCGCGATCCTCTGAGCGAGAGCCGATGCTGCAGCTACTCGATTGCACCTTGGGAGCCTTAGCAGCTTACCGGAACGGCAGGCACGAGAAAGAGGGTATCAGTGAAACCAAGAAAAAGCTGGCTGAACTGGCGTTCGAAATGACCGGCTGGCCGGATATCACCGGCAACTGCTGGCAAAAGAAGAAGCTCAATCGGTGGAACTCGGTGCCAAAGTTTAAGAAGGGCTGAGAGCGCGACCGAAGGGGCTAGTCTGTGGTTTACAGACGGGCTGGTTGAAGACCCAGGGCTTCGCCCACATCGGTAATAAAAAGGTAGAGTGATGTTGCGGGATTCGCAACTGGTGAACCCACATAGAAACGATATGTGCTTGTTTTAGGCTAGCTAAATATTATCACGCCACAGTGGATCGCGCTGCGATCAAAGCCTCACCGATCTCCCGCCTCTTGGCGTCGAGCGCAGCCATCTTACCTTTAACGCTTTCGATATCGACACTGCTGTTAGCAATCTGCTCCGCCACCAAATGCCAAAACCTTGTACTGCTCTGCAATGATGGGATTTATGGTAGATCATCAATCTTTTTGTTGTGATCGCCCATATTCACACCTTCGGCCAACAAACCTGGCAGATGAGGAGCGGCGTATAGACCGGCTCGGCGTCACATTGCGGGCAATTGTCCCAGATTTGGCCGCCCGGTAACGGGGCGTTTGGTCCAAGATTCCATGTTTTGCGAACCACAACGGCGGCGGCTTGAGACCGTTCTCGTTCCACGGCCCATGCGCGGGAGACCATCAACGAAACTTCTCTCTGATTGATTTCAGACGGCGGCGGGCAATCGTACTCGTCTTCTAAAAATCGGACTAGATCGATATCCGACCGAGGAATAACGTTGATGACAATACAGGCGCTCTCGTACGCGTCCCGAGTAAGTGGAGGAGCTTGATTACGCATGCGCAGCCCCTTCAGGTAGAAGGATTTTGACCGCTTCAGCGATGCCTTGCGTCAGAAGATGGGTGTCAGCTTTCATCAAGATCGCCCTCTCCCAGGGTCTCCACGAGATCATCCATGGTGATGGTGCCGTCAGGTGAAGCATTCAGCTTTGCCGATATTCCATCCCAAAAAGATTGCGGCTGGCCTTTTACCAGGGCCGCCAGTCGTTCAGCGTGGCGGCGGGCAATCAGTTCACGTAGATCAATCATCGGTCGCCCTCCTTGTTCCGTCGAGCGCTTTCAGCCTCTTCGCGCCTTTCCCGCTCCCAGTTAAACGCTGAAATTCCGATTTCCTCGACTCGTTTCCACTCCTCGCGAAGCAAACAAGGGTCCCAGCACTTATCGCGGGCGAGACGCAATTCCTCGAAAATCTCTTGCTCCGCTCGAACCCCCATTACAAGAAATTCATAGACTTTCGCGCCCGCTGTACGTCGTTCGTAAATCTCGTTGAGCTTTGTATAAATACTTTCGCCCAGAGACATTTCGGCGCGAAAAAGAGTTTTTACAGAAACAGAGACGTCCATTTACATTCCTTTCTAAAATTTCGGCGACGTCTCGCAAGGTTCCGCGATTGGAAGCAAGGTAGCCAGTTATTGCGATGAGTCTTGTGGAGTGCGAAGGGCGCAGTTAAGCGCCCTCCAAGAGCTTGCAAAATGCAAGGGAGGGGATCATCGGCAGCGATGATCGAAAACTTTCGTCGAAGCGAAAGCAGAGCCACCTGTCGGCGGTTAATCAACTTGCGGCATGTGAGTCGCAAATCATCTTCAGAGCCGCTCATGCAGCGGACCATTCGGAATTCCCAACCCCGAAGGGCCGAGTAACCCTCTTTTCCGGCCATTAGCCGCCGAAGCAGGTAATTAACGGGTGCGGGCTTACCAACATCATGTTTGCCGCGCCCCTGCGTTTGCAGGGCAATCAGCTTTAGGTTTCCCGTCTGCCGATACTGAGAAGATAATTCATAAAACCGGGATTGCAAGCAAAAATCTGGCTAAGTGCATGAAAAATATAGAGCAATTTGCATAATGCAAATTGCATCTTGCACATTGCTCTTGGAAATTACTTTGCAAACAAGAGTTTAAAGAATCGCGCTGCTCAAGTTTCAAGGCGAAAAAGCTCGCTCATTGGCGCTGGCCTAGTCCCGAGCAGGGCAGGTGCGGGGCTTCACCCCTTCTTCTGTCCTGCTCGGGTTGCGGTAGGATATAGGTCACTCAGCCCCTCAATGGAAATCAGCAGCACCGTGGCTCCGCGCTACGCTTGTGCGCCCGCACCACTGCCGCAGATTTCCATTGACCGGCCTCCGCGACCGTCAACGGTCCCTTTAAAACCTCATTAAAATCCGACCAAATCTGTTTACAGATACCATCCCATATCCGACATCTTTCCCGTCGCAAGGATTCTCAAATATCCCCATTTCTGCTATAAATTACTCAATGAAATCATATAGAAATGAAGATTTTCCATGAAAACCACGATCACGAAAATCAAGGGTTTGACGGTTAATATCATTATTGAAGAAGCCCATCATTCCGACCCGCACGGCGGCGTAATTTGCTATGTAGCGACGATCTATATCCAGCCGCATGGAAGCGCAGAAAAACGCCTCGTTCGTAAGAGCAGGCTGCCCGGAGCGGCGGCGGAATTGCGCAAGGAAATCCAGAGAGACGGTTTGAGAGCATTCGACCGCCTGTTAGATTGAAGGCTGTCGATCAGTCAGCCTTCAAATCCTTTCGCGCAGCAATCAAACGCGCAAAATCAAGGCCTTCATATTCCAGCTTGTCCATCGCTTCTTTCAGGAGTCGTACACGTACTAGGCCGGTACCGTACCGATCCGCCATGCCGCCATCCGAATGGCCCTGCAAGGCATTCGTGAATTCGACTGGAATTCTGCTGTTGAGGCACGCATCTTCGAATGTGTGGCGGAAGCTGTGGAATGAATTCTTATCCGTCTTGACTCCGATGTCGATGAGAAAACGTTTGAAGCGCGAGCTGTATCCGGTCGAGTAGTACCCACCGACCTTCCTAAAATCTGGAAATAAACGCTCGCCTTTTTTGCGTTGCGCGGCGACGAACTTTTCGAATCCCAACCGCTTAAGCATCGAATGAACAGGAATTGTTCGGATCGAGGTGTCGGTTTTCACATTCTGGTCCGCACCATCACCCGTGATATTGAAATACAGAATGTCACCTTCCGTTTTCACGTCCTCGCACAAAAGCTGAATGATCTCGCCGGATCGTGCGCCAGTGAATAGGCCAATCAAAGGCACCCAGTAGATACTCTGATCGAAAGGCACATGAGAGCCGTCAGTGAGATAGGATTTTGCCGACTTGCATCCCGTGAACATCGGCGCATCGAAAATCTTTTGAAGCTGACCCGTCGTGAACGGGTCGCGCTCATCGCGGGCTTTTGTCACCAGCCGAAGATTCATCTTGTTGAACGGATTGGTCGGAATGTCGTCATACTGACCTTCCGCCCAGTTCCAGAATGCCCGCACAAACCCGAGAATTTTGTTGACGTTCCGGTCAGACATCTTGTCGACATCAGCCGTTTTCGCTCTTTCGACAGCTTCAAGGAAATCGAGTTTTTTAAAGTTTTCCTTTTGAAGGAAATTGGGCGGAAGCGACATGATCGCTTCCTTGAATTTCCTTGCATCAGCTTTCCTGTATTCTTTAAGCGGCTTGTCGCCCACAAGCTCCTGAAAACGACGTGCCCACAGTTCGTTGGACCCCGCGCTACTATCGACCCAGTCACCGTCTTTGCGGGTCTTTTCCTTGACCCACGCGGCAATCGCGACAGACAACTTAATTCCATCAGGTGCGTTGACTGATGTGACCTTCGGGACCTCAAGGTCGGGGAAGCGCTCAAGCTCTGGATGCTTCTCGTAGTTACTACGCTGCATTCTATACAGCTGCTCGCGAGCGATACGCATCGCGGCAACAACTTCATTGCGAAAACGAGACATGGTCTGCTTGTTAAGCCGCATGCCGCGTCGGAGCAGAAAATTCGCAATCAGCCTGTCGTTATGTCGAGCGTCATCCGAGAGCCTTTTGATGAGCGCCGCCTGTTCATCATTCGGCTTGCCCACAATATCTGTCGCTGATCGTTTTCCATCAGCATAGAGCGAGAAAAAGAGTGCAAGCTCCTGCCCCGGTGTGTGCGCCGGATTCTCCTCATGTTCTGCAATAAACTCTCGGCAGAGTTCGCCCGACAGGGCGACGATCTGCTTGTGAGAAAGCGGCCGTTCACCGGCCCTTAGACCCGCCCATTGTTCTTCCAGTTCAGCATTCAGCTTTGCGAACCGGACACGGGCTTCGCCAGGGTCGCGGGTCTCAAGCGATTTTTTCCATTCGGTTTTTCCGACAGCGGCACGGAGGTCGTGCGGCACCTTTTTGCGGAGCCACCAAACGGTGCCATTCAAGTAGGGGCGGGCCATTCTCAGAACCATGCTAGTGTACCGCTCTGGTGTACCAAAAGAACGGTGCAAAAAGCCTTAAAGCTCAAAAAATGAGTGTTTTCCGGGGGATATGATGGTGCTGCTAGAGAGATTTGAACTCTCGGCCTCTCCCTTACCAAGGGAGTGCTCTACCCCTGAGCTATAGCAGCATACCGTGGCGCGGTTAAGTGCGCCGTATTGGGCGAGGCGGCTATTGCCATAGGTCGGGGCTGAGTGCAAGCCGCAATTTTCAACTTCGGTGAAAGATCGTGGGAAAAAATGTGTCGGTCTTTTGACGGGCGGGGTTTTCCGCTATGACGAAGAGATGGGTGCGGACAAGACAAAAATCGATGACGGCAAGGTTTTGCAGGGCGGTTTGACCGCCGGCGAGGCGGGTGAGCCCGCGGGCGGCAAGCAGATAACCGAGGCGGACAGGCGGCGCGAACGCGCGGCGCTGAAGCTGCGCGAGAATCTGTCGCGTCGCAAGCAGCAGGTGCGCGCCCGCCGCGCCGGGCAGGCGGACGAGACGGATGGGCTGCCGGCTGCAAAAGCTGGGGATGAGCCGGACGCTGCCGCAAAAATGGACGAATCGCAATGATTGATGTCGCCCATCATCAAACGAATTGAAGCCTTAATCTATTTCGTCTAAAGAGCGCTTTTTCCCAGGCGGACGGAACTTCAGGAAAGGCGGGCCTCGCCCGTATTGCACATATGGATCGTATCAGGATTGTCGGCGGCAACGAGCTTAACGGTATCATTCCGATCTCCGGCGCCAAGAATGCCGCCCTGCCGCTGATGATCGCCTCGCTTTTGACCAGCGATACGCTGACGCTGGAGAACGTGCCGCATCTGGCCGATGTCGAGCTTCTGATGCGCATCCTCGGCAACCATGGCGTCGACGTCGCCGTCAACGGCCGGCGCGAGCGCCAGGAAGACGGCTATTCCCGCACCATCCATTTCACCTGCCGCACCATCGTCGATACGACAGCGCCTTATGAGCTGGTCGCCAAGATGCGCGCGAGCTTCTGGGTCATCGGGCCGCTGCTTGCCCGCGAGGGCCAGGCGCGCGTGTCGCTGCCGGGCGGCTGCGCCATCGGCACGCGTCCGGTCGATCTGTTCATCGAGGGTCTTGAGGCGCTCGGCGCCACCATGGAAATCGACGCCGGCTATATCAACGCCACGGCGCCCAAGGGCGGCCTCATCGGCGCGCGCTATGTCTTCCCGAAGGTTTCGGTTGGTGCCACGCATGTAATGATGATGGCGGCGACGCTTGCCCGCGGCACGACCGTCATCGGCAATGCGGCACGCGAGCCCGAAATCGTCGATCTTGCCAATTGCCTGATCGCGATGGGCGCCAAGATTTCCGGCGCCGGCACCAGCACGATTACCATCGAGGGCGTCACCTCGCTCTCCGGCGCCCGCCACCGCGTTCTGCCTGACCGTATCGAGACCGGCACCTATGCCATGGCCGTCGCCATGGCCGGCGGTGATGTCCGCCTGGAAAATACCGACATGGCGCTGCTTGATACCGCGCTCGAAAGCCTGCGCCGCGCCGGCGCCGATATTTCGGCGACCAATAACGGCATCCGCATCAAGCGCAACGGCGGCGGCATCCAGCCGGTCGATATCGTCACCGATCCCTTCCCCGGCTTCCCGACCGACCTGCAGGCGCAGTTCATGGCGCTGATGACGCGCTCGTCCGGTACCGCGCATATCACCGAAACCATCTTCGAAAACCGCTTCATGCATGTGCAGGAACTGGCCCGTCTCGGCGCCAGGATCTCGCTTTCCGGCCAGACGGCCCGCATCGAGGGTGTCGAGCGGCTGAAGGGCGCGCCGGTCATGGCGACCGATCTTCGCGCCTCCGTCTCGCTCGTCATCGCCGGCCTTGCCGCCGAGGGTGAGACTGTGGTGTCGCGCATCTATCATCTCGATCGTGGCTTCGAGCGGCTGGAAGACAAGCTGACGCGCTGCGGCGCGGTGGTCGAGCGCATCAGCGACTAAAATTATTTCTTGTCGTGCAGAGAGCGGGCGAGCCCGCTTTCTTCGGTTGCGTCTTTTGCGCTCGCATCCTATGTCCACAGAAGGGAAACGTCTGTTACGGCGTTTCGATTGTGCGATCGGGGATAAAGGGCGAATGGGCGATCTGAAGCTAATGGCACTCGACAACGAAGATCTGGGCGTCATATCCGCGCATATGCAGGATAGCGTCTTCAAGGTCGGCGACATGTCCTTTGCGCCGACGCTCGGGCAGTTCTCGCTTGCGGCCAATCGTTTTGCCTGGGAACAATCGGGTGAGCGCGGCAAGCCCTATCAGCGCCATCGCGCCGCGCTGGTGTTCAAGCGGGTGCAGGCCGTGCGCTCCAATGGCGTCGACCGGCGCAACCGCGACGAGGTGCTGTCGCTGCTCGCCATCCGCTTCGAGCAGAAGGGCGAGGGGCCTGACGGTACGATCGAGCTGACGCTTGCCGGCAAGGCCACCATTGCGCTCGATGTCGAATGCATCGAGGTTCAGCTTGCCGATATCGGCGGCGCATGGGAAACCGCGCATAAGCCCCGCCATCCGGATGCGGGCGAATAGGCAGGCGATCGATGAATGCCGGCCGCTCAGGGCGGCCTCGATGAAAGAGGATTATCAGCGTTGGCTATCTGGCTGGATCAGGCATCGGAAGGTTTCGAGCAGCAGTTTGCCGCCTTTCTGACGACCAAACGGGAAGTGTCCGAAGATGTGAATGCCGTGGTGCGAGGCATCATCGACGATGTGCGGACGCGCGGCGATGCCGCCCTTGCTCACTATTCCCAGAAATTCGAAGGCATCGATTTCGCCACGACGCCCATGCGCGTCGCCGAAGCCGAAATCGATGCGGCGATCGCAGCCGTTCCCTCCGAGGTGCTGGGGGCGCTCAAGGTTGCCGCCACCCGCATCGAATCGCATCATCGCCGGCAATTGCCGAAGGACGATATCTATGAGGACGATCTCGGCGTCGGCCTCGGCTCGCGCTGGACGGCGATCGAAGCCGTCGGCCTCTATGTGCCGGGTGGTACGGCAAGCTATCCGAGCTCTGTGCTGATGAATGCCGTGCCGGCCAAGGTCGCCGGCGTCGAGCGTGTCGTCATCACGGTGCCGACCATGGGCGGCGCCATCAACCCGGCGGTGCTGGCCGCTGCCCGCATGGCCGGCGTCGAGGAGATCTACCGCATCGGCGGCGCGCAGGCGATCGCGGCCCTTGCCTATGGCACGGAGACGATTGCTCCGGTCTACAAGATTACCGGCCCCGGCAATGCCTATGTGGCCGCCGCCAAGCGGCATGTTTTCGGCACCGTCGGCATCGATATGATCGCCGGCCCTTCGGAAGTGCTCGTCATCGCCGACAAGAACAACGATCCGGATTGGCTCGCCGCCGATCTCTTGGCGCAGGCGGAGCATGACGAGGGCGCGCAGTCGATCCTGATCACCGACGATGCCGAATTCGGCAAGGCCGTCGAAGGCGCCGTCGAGCGCCAGCTCAAGCAGTTGAGCCGGGCGCAGACGGCGGCGGCAAGCTGGCGGGATTTCGGCGCCATCATCCAGGTAGCCGATCTGAGGCAGGCCGTTCCGCTTGCCAACCGTATCGCCGCCGAGCATGTGGAACTCGCCGTCGACGATCCCGACGCGTTGCTTGCCGGTATCCGCAATGCCGGCGCCATCTTCGTCGGCCGCCATACGCCCGAAGTGATCGGCGATTATGTCGGCGGCTCAAACCATGTGCTGCCGACGGCCCGTTCCGCCCGCTTCTCGTCCGGCCTTTCCGTGCTCGATTTCGTCAAGCGCACGTCGATCCTGCGGCTCGGGCCAGAACAGCTACGCACGCTCGGGCCGGCGGCGATCGCGCTTGCCAATTCCGAGGGGCTGGACGCACACGCGCGGTCCGTCGCGATCCGCCTCAATCTCGAGGGGTGAGGCATGGCTGAAGGCGTCTTCCGGCTGAGCGACGTTGTCCTGGACGACACGATCGGCCGCTCGACGCCGGATGTCGAACATGAGCGCGCCGTCGCCATCTTCGACCTGATCGAGGAAAACAGCTTCGAGCCTGTGGGACACAAGGGTGGCCCCTATCTGCTCAATCTGTCGCTGGTCGACCAGAAGCTGGTCTTCGATATCCGCACGGAAGATGGCGTCGTCGTCGCCACGCACATCCTGTCGCTGACACCGTTCCGCCGCATCGTGAAGGATTACTTCATGATCTGCGAGAGCTACTACGAGGCGATACGCTCCTCCACGCCCAGTCGCATCGAGGCGATCGACATGGGCCGGCGCGGCATCCACAACGAAGGCTCCCGGACGCTGATGGACCGGCTGAACGGCAAGATCGTCATGGATTTCGACACAGCCCGCCGGCTCTTTACGCTTGTCTGCGTGCTCTATTGGCGCGGGTGACTGTCATGGGGCGGGTGCCAGAGCAGAGGCAGGGGGGCGAGCATGGTGGCAAAGCGCCCGGCGCCATCCTCTTCATGTGCGGGCTCAATACCATCCGCTCGCCGATGGCCGAGGCGATCGCGCGCTATATGCTGCCGCAGGGCACCTATATCGCCTCGGCGGGCGTGCGCGCCGGCGAGCGCAATCCCTTCGTCGATGTCGTGCTTGATGAGATGGGGCTTTCGCTCGGCCGCCGGCAGCCGCAGACCATGGAGGAGCTGGAGGATGATTTCTTCGATGTCATCATCACGCTCTCGCCGGAGGCGCATCACGCCGCCCTTGAATTGACCAGGGCCAATGCCGTGGATGTCATTTATTGGCCGACCATGGATCCCTCCGCGACGGACGGAACCCGCGAGCAGGTTCTCGCCGCCTATCGCGAGGTTCGGGACTATCTTCTCGGGCTGATCGAAAGCCGACTTGTGGAACATCGCGGCTCGCTTTAGAGCTGCGGATGAAACAAATGCAGAAACCCTTATCAACGAGGTTCACAAAACCGCGGCGATTGTGTAGTTTCCGCGCAATTTCCGGCGACCCCCGGCTTTTTGCCATGGGCGCCGACCTCAACCGACAGGAAAAGAAGCTTTAATGCCGAAAGAAGAAGTCCTCGAATTTCCCGGTGTCGTCACCGAACTCCTGCCGAACGCGACATTCCGCGTGAAGCTGGAAAACGAGCACGAGATCATCGCCCACACGGCAGGCCGCATGCGCAAGAACCGCATCCGCGTTCTTGCCGGCGACAAGGTGCTGGTGGAAATGACCCCCTATGACCTGACCAAGGGCCGCATCACCTACCGTTTCAAGTAGTCCGCCGCTCTGGGTTCAAAGAAGTAGAGCATGATGTCGCCCGAAATCCCCTAGCACTTTTCGGCATCATGCTCTGGAGTCGGTTCTCATCCCCGCATGACAGGTCGAGGTCTGATGGCGTTGAAACACAAGCTGATACTGGCTTCCGGATCGCCGCGTCGCGTCGAGCTCCTGCACCAGTCAGGCATCGAGCCTTCGCGTCTCATGCCCATGGACATCGACGAGACGCCGAAGAAGTCGGAGCATCCGCGCTCGCTGGCGCGGCGGCTTTCGGCTGAGAAGGGCGAGGCGGCGTTCGCGGCCGTGAAGAGCGATGTCGCCTGGCAGAGCAGCTATATTCTCTCCGCCGACACGGTCGTTGCCGTCGGCCGGCGTATCCTGCCGAAGGCGGAGTTCGTCGACGAAGCCTCTTCGGCCCTGCATCTTCTCTCCGGACGAGGCCATGTCGTCTATACCGGGATCTGCCTGATCACCCCGGACCGCAAGCTGCGTCAGAAAGTTGTGGAGACCAAGGTGCGCTTCAAGCGGCTTTCCAGCCGCGATATCGAAATGTATCTGGCGTCCGGCCAGTGGCGGGGCAAGGCCGGAGCCTATGGCATCCAGGGGCTTGCAGGCTCCTTCGTGCAGAAGCTGATCGGCTCCTACAGCAATGTCGTCGGATTGCCGCTTTATGAGACCATGCTTTTGCTGGCGGGCGAGGGATTCGACGTTCACGCCGGATGGCAGGAAGGATAGGAATCATGACGAAGGTTGGTGAGATCAAGGTGGGCTCGAAGATCGAGCCGCTGCGCAAGACGCGCGCTTGCGCGGAATGCGGCCGTCCTTCGGTACGCGAACACTATCCCTTCTGTTCGGATCGCTGCCGTTCGCTCGATCTTTCGCGGTGGCTCAATGGCTCCTACGCCATTCCCGTTACCGAGGAAGAGGAGAAAGCCGACGGCTCCGAGAGCGAGTAAACACCGCTTCCCGGCGTTGTTCGGCGTTGCGAACCCCTTCATTTTGCTCGTGAATTGCCAAAACTCCATTTCCTGTCAAAAAAGAGTCATTTGCGGCTGGACATGGGCGAACAAGATGCTATAACCCCGCTCGCTTCCGGGGCGAACCAACCGCCCAGGGCCTTTCAAGGCTCTTATCCATACGCGAAGCTCGGATGCCCAGATAGCTCAGTTGGTAGAGCAGCGGATTGAAAATCCGCGTGTCGCTGGTTCGATTCCGGCTCTGGGCACCATCTTTTCTCCAAAATTATGCTGATATTGTCGGATTGACGCTGGTCTCGCTCGGTTCATCAAGGCCGGGCTTCCCGCATGGGAAAGCCGGTCAAGTTGTCTTTTCGAGGGTGTACATCCCTTGATGGGGTGTCGTTGATTGCAACAACTTAAGGGCGTTCTTCATTAATTCGGTGCATGGTCCCTTCAACATGTTGATGACATTTGCAATCAAGCGTACGAATTATTGTACGGGTCACCTATTGATTCGAAGCGACTCTTACCGCACCTTAGATACTAGCGGGATAAGTGATCTCGTTAAGTCCGGCGTTTATTGCAATAGCAAGCTATCGAGGCGCCATGTCAAATAACGATGTGCTATTCAACACGTTCGCCCGTTCTTTCGAAGCACGGCGCGAAGTCGAGATGTCATTCTCCGAATACCTGGATGCGTGCCGGGATGATCCGCTCATGTACGCAAATGCGTCGGAGCGCCTGCTGGCCGCGATGGGAGAACCACTGCTGATCGATACGGCCAAGGACACCAGACTTGGGCGTATCTTTATGAACCGGACAATCCGGACCTATCCCGCCTTTGCCGGCTTTTTCGGCATGGAGGAGACGATCGAACGCATCGTCGCCTTCTTCCGTCATGCAGCGCAAGGGCTGGAAGAGCGTAAACAGATCCTCTATCTGCTCGGGCCTGTCGGCGGAGGCAAATCCTCACTTGCCGAGCGGCTGAAGTCGCTGATGGAAGTGCATCCGATCTATGTGCTCAAGGCCGGCAATGAGCTGAGCCCGGTCTTCGAAAGTCCGCTCAGCCTGTTCGACCCCGTCACCATGGGGCCGATGATCGAGGAGCGCTACGGCATTCCGCGTCGCCGCCTGACCGGCCTCATGAGTCCATGGTGCCTGAAGCGGCTGGAAGAGTTCGAAGGCGATATTTCCCGTTTCCGCATCGTCCGGATGCAGCCCTCCAGGCTGCGACAAATTGCCGTCGCCAAGACGGAGCCGGGCGACGAGAACAACCAGGATATCTCCTCGCTGGTCGGCAAGGTGGATATCCGCAAGCTCGAAAGCCTGGCGCAGAACGATCCCGACGCCTACAGCTATTCGGGTGCGCTGAACCGCGCCAACCAGGGCATTCTCGAGTTCGTCGAGATGTTCAAGGCGCCGATCAAGATGCTGCATCCGCTGCTGACGGCGACCCAGGAAGGCAATTATATCGGCACCGAGAATATCGGCGCCATTCCCTTCTCCGGCATCATTCTCGCCCATTCGAACGAGTCGGAGTGGCAGACCTTCAAGGCTAACAAGAACAATGAGGCGTTCATCGACCGCATCTGCGTGGTCAAGGTGCCTTATTGCCTGCGGGTCACCGAAGAGCAGAAGATCTACGAGAAGCTGATCGAGGAATCCGAGCTCAGCGACGCGCCGTGCGCGCCGTCGACTTTGGAGACGCTCGCCCGCTTCACGGTTCTGACGCGGCTCTCCAAGCATGAGAACTCGACTGCTTTCTCCAAGCTTCGGGTCTATGACGGCGAGAGCCTGAAGGAGACCGATCCGAGAGCGCGCAGCGTGCAGGAATATCGCGACTCTGCCGGCGTCGACGAAGGCATGGACGGGGCTTCGACCCGCTTTGCCTTCAAGGTGCTGGCGGCGACCTTCAACTACGACACCACCGAGATCGGCGCCGATCCGGTGCACCTGATGTACATGCTGGAGCAGTCGATCCGCAGGGAGCAGCTGCCGCTCGAAACCGAGAAGCTCTACATCGAGTTCATCAAGAGCGAACTCGGGCCGCGGTACGCGGAATTCATCGGGCATGAGATCCAGAAAGCCTATCTGGAGTCCTATTCGGATTACGGACAGAACCTCTTTGATCGCTACGTCGACTACGCCGACGCCTGGATCGAGGATGTCGACTTCAAGGATCCCGATACAGGTCAGCTTCTGGACCGCGAGCTTCTCAATCAGGAACTCACCAAGATCGAGAAACCGGCCGGCATCGCCAACCCGAAGGATTTCCGCAACGAGATCGTCAAGTTCTGCCTGAGGGCACGGGCGAGCCACGGCGGCAAGAATCCATCCTGGACGAGCTACGAGAAAATCCGCGAAGTCATCGAAAAGCGGATGTTCTCCCAGGTCGAGGATCTTCTGCCTGTTATCTCGTTCGGGTCCAAGAAGGACGGCGAGTCCGAAAAGAAACATGGCGAATTCGTCGAGCGCATGATGGCGCGGGGTTATACCGAGCGTCAGGTTCGACGGCTTGTGGAATGGTACATGCGTGTGAAACAGGCGGGATGAGCCACCAAGGAAGAAGGAATGCACATTGTTGACCGACGCCTGAACCCAGGCGGCAAAAGTTTAGAAAATCGTCAACGATTTTTGCGAAGAGCAAAAGCGCTGGTGCAGAGAGCGGTCTATGAAACCTCTCAAAATCGCGACATTCAGGACATTCTGAAAGGTGGCGAAATCAGCATTCCCCTGGATGGAACCGAGGAACCTCGGTTCCATCGCGGCCCGGAAGGGCTGCGGGAGCATATTCTTCCCGGCAACAAGGACTTTCTGGAAGGCGACATCATCCCGCGTCCTGAAAGCGGCGGCGGCAAGCCGCGCGCCGGCGGCGACGGTACCGGCGAGGACGCCTTCCGCTTCATCCTGACGCGCGATGAGTTCCTCGATCTCTTCCTCGATGATCTCGAGCTGCCGGATCTCGCCAAGCGGCGGCTTATATCGACAGACCAGATCAATCCAGTACGATCAGGCTATTCGGTGACGGGATCGCCCGCCAATCTGGCGATCAACCGCACCATGCGGCTGGCGATGATGCGGCGTGTCGCCCTGCATCGTCCGAAGCCGGAAACGGTCGCCAAGCTCATCGAAGAGGCAGAAGAGTGCAAGGACGAGAAGCGTCGGGCCCAGCTCGAGGCTGAGATCAAGCTGCTGGAATCCAAGGTTCGGCGCATTCCCTATATCGATCCGATCGACATCCGCTATCGCCGTTTCGAAAACGAGCCGAAGCCGGTGGCGCAGGCCGTCATGTTCTGCCTGATGGACGTATCCGGCTCGATGTCCGAGCACATGAAGGATCTCGCCAAGCGCTTCTACATGCTGCTCTACATCTTCCTCACCCGGCAGTATCGCCGTGTCGAGATCGTCTTCATCCGGCATACCGACGTGGCCGAGGAGGTGGATGAGGAGACGTTCTTTCGCAGTCCGGCGACGGGTGGCACACAGGTTTCGAGTGCGCTCGAAGCGATGCGGCGGATCGTGCACGATCGCTTCCCGCCGTCGGACTGGAATATCTATGCCGCGCAGGCATCGGACGGCGACAACGCCTATTCAGACAATGCGACGACCGCTGCGCTCCTGACTGGCGAAATCCTGCCGGTTTGCCAGTATTTCGCCTATCTGGAAGTGGGCGAATCACGCAGCGTCGCGATCTCGTCGGGCTCGGCGATCTGGTCGCTCTACGAGCGGCTGCAGGCGGCCTGGCCGGTGCTCTCGATGCGGCGCGTGAATGATCGTAGCCAGATCTATCCGGTCTTCCACGATCTCTTCCAGCGTCGGACGGCAGAAACCAGGAGTGGATGATGGCGAAAGCATCGATGGAACGGCTTTTTGAAGGTGCGGACTGGGATTTCGCCACCATTCAGCGAATCCACGATGCCTGCGAGAAGATTGCCGTCAAGGAACTTGGTCTCGACGTTTACCCCAACCAGATCGAGATCATCACCGCCGAGCAGATGCTCGACGTCTATTCCTCGATCGGCATGCCGCTGTTCTACAAGCACTGGTCCTTCGGCAAGCATTTCGCCCATCACGAGGCCTTCTATCGCAAGGGTCTTCGCGGGCTCGCCTATGAGATCGTCATCAACAGCTCGCCATGCATCTCCTACCTGATGGAGGAGAATACGGCGACGATGCAGGCGCTGGTCATCGCGCATGCCGCCTTCGGCCACAACCACTTCTTCAAGAACAACTACCTGTTCAAGCTTTGGACCGACGCCGAGGGCATTCTCGACTATCTCAATTTCGCCAAGGGCTATGTCGCGCGTTGCGAGGAGCGTTATGGTCATGCCGCCGTCGAGCGGACGCTTGATGCCGCGCATGCGCTGATGTCGCATGGCGTCCATCGCTATGCCGGCAGGAAGACGCCCGACCTGCGCGACGAGGAAAAGCGCGAGCGCGAACGCCGCGAATATGACGAGCGGATCTTCAACGATCTCTGGCGCACGATTCCGGTCGGGCCAGGCAAGAAGATGCCCGACCTCGATCTGGAGCGGCGGCGCTCGCTTGCGGGCCTGCCGCAGGAGAACATTCTTTACTTCCTGGAGAAAATGGCGCCGCGGCTGAAGCCTTGGCAGCGCGAGATCATCCGCATCGTGCGCCACGTCGCCCAGTATTTCTACCCGCAGAGCCAGACCAAGGTGATGAACGAGGGCACCGCGACCTATGTGCACTATCGCATCATGACCCGGCTGCATGAGCTTGGCGGTATCAGCGACGGCGATTTCCTGGAATTCCTGAAATCCCATACCAACGTGGTTTTCCAGCCGAGCTTCAACGATCAGCGCTATTCCGGCCTCAACCCCTATGCGATCGGTTTTGCCATGATGCAGGACCTCGAGCGCATCGTGACGAAGCCGAAGGAGGAGGACAGGCAGTGGTTCCCGGAAATCGCCGGCACCGGCGATGCCATGGCAGTGCTGCGCGACCTCTGGGCCAATTATCGTGACGAGAGCTTCGTCTCGCAATTCCTCAGCCCGCATCTGATGCGGAAGATGCGGATGTTCCACCTGACCGACGATCCCGAAGAGGAAGAGGGTTTGAGGGTGGCGGCGATCCATGACGAGCGCGGCTACCGGCGCATCCGCCGGGAACTGGCGCGGCAATATGACGTCGGCTGGATCGATCCACATATCGAGATCGTCGATGTCGATCTCGCCGGCGACAGGCGGTTGATCGTCCGGCACACGGTGCTGAACGGCGCGCTGCTTGACGATATGGACGCCAAGCGGGTGCTCCAGCATCTTGCCGACCTGTGGAGTTATGATGTGGTGATGCAGGAAGTCGATGGCGCCGGGACGGTGCTTCGCGACCACCTCGTGCATCCGCGCTCTTCCGTGCTCGCGGCGTGAGAGCTGCAGACCTTCTATGATGACTTTTCAGGTCGGCGGTGATGGCCGCTCACCTGCACACCATCTTCCGGCTGCAGCTTGAGGAAGCCGGGTATGCCGAGCAGCGGGATCACGGCCATCAGCAGGAAAACCAGATGGAATTTCTCCGGCGTCAGCGCAGACCCATCCAGCGTGACCAGACCGAGCAGCATGGCGGCAACGGAAATGCCGAAACTGACGCTCAATTGCTGCAGGACGCCGCCGAGGCTGGTCGCGCGGCTAAGCTGGGCTGCCGGCGTATCGGAATATGACAGCGTGTTGGAGGTCATGAATTGCGCCGCGCGCGCCAGCCCGAAGACGAAGACATAGACAATGATGAACCAGTGCGGCGTCTCGGGCGTGATCAGGGCGAAACCGGCAACGACGGCTGCGCCTAAAACGGCGCTCCATGTCAGGATGCGGTCGAAGCCATAGAGCTTCAATAGTTTCACCGAAACGGGCCGCACGACGAGCGCACTCAGCGCACTGACGAAGGTCAGCGTGCCCGACACGATCGGGCTCAGGCCGAAGCCGACCTGCAGCATCAGCGGCAACAGGAAGGGAACGCCGTTCAGCCCGACGCGACAGATGCCGCCGGCAAGCGTGCCGACGCGGAACGTGCGCAGCTTGAACAACGTGAGATCCACAGCCGGCGATACAGCCGTCCTCGCATAGCGGATGAAGCCGACGAGCAGGAGACCGGCGGCGGCAAGAACGAGGAGGATGGCCCAGAGCGGAATTGTGGGACGGCCGATATTTTCGATACCGTATTGCAGCAGCACGCAGCCGACACCGACCATGATGAAGCCGGGAAAGTCGAACTTGATCGACTTGTCGCGTGTGGTGTCCTCGACATAGCGCAGCGCCATAAATATGCCGATCAGGCCGAAGGGCAGGTTCACCCAGAATATCCAGCGCCAGGAAAGATAGGTCGTCAGGAAGCCGCCGAGCACCGGACCGATCACCGGGCCGATGACGGCAGGCAGGGTCATATATGTCATCGCGGTCACAAGCTGGCTGCGCGGAAAGCTGCGGATGAGGATGAGCCGTCCGACCGGCGTCATCATCGCGCCGCCAAAACCTTGAAGCGCGCGCATGGCGATCAGCATGGGCAGGCTCGTTGCCACGCCGCACAGGATCGAGCCGGCGGTGAAGATGAAGAGGGACAGGGCAAAGATGCGACGGGCACCGAAGCGATCCGCGAACCAGCCGCTCACCGGGATGAACATGGCAAGCGTCAGGATATAGGTTGTCACCGCGAGGTTCATGCGCACCGGAGTGGTGCCGAGGCTTTTGGCGATATCCGGAACGGCGGTGATGAGAATGGTCGAATCGAGCTGTTCCATCAGGAAGGCGACAGCGACCACGGCTGGTATGATGTAGCGGAGGCGAGGGTTGCGTTCGACCGCGAAAGTCTGGCCCTGCGGATTGGGGTCCGTCGAATCCATGGGATGTATTAGCTTTCCACCGCCGGAGGGGGATCCGGAGTGTTTATGATAGGCATGAATCCCTTCGGAAACCGCTTCGTGCTCTCGGGAATCATGTTGCTTGCGGCCGGTGATCCGCCGACCTTCGGAATCGTCCTCATATGACCACCATCCATGGCGCGGCGCAACAAAAACCGGACAGACCGAAGGCTCGATCGTCATCCGGTATTTGCCCGATCGCCTGGAGCGGTAACGCGTTTCGCGGAATCGCCTAGAGCAGGTCCTGCGATCGATGAATCGATTGTGAGGTGACGCGGCGCGGCGAAGCTGATTCAACATCCACAGCAAAGAGGTGGATGATGGCACAAGCACTGAGCGATGATCTTCGGTTACGCGTATTGAAAGCGTCTGCGGCGGGCATGTCAGCACGGCAAGCCGCAGCCCGGTTCGGAGTGGGAATTTCGACGGCGATCCGGTGGATTGCAAGAGCAAAAGAGGGCGAGGCGACCTCCCGCCCACAAGGTTGGAAACGCCCCTCGGCTCTCGACGCACACGAGGCATTCGTTGTCGAGCTGATCGAAGAGCGCAAGGATGTTACGCTTGATGAAATGGTCGAGCGCTTGTCTGTTGAGCGGCAGGTGAGCATCAGCCGGAGTGCACTCGGCGCATGGCTGCGAGGCCACGGATGGACGTTTAAAAAAAGACCGCACATGCACTGGAGCAAGACCGGTCGGATGTCCTGAAGCGCCGACGTAGCTGGTTTGATAACCAGCTCGATCTCGATCCTGACCGACTGATATTTATAGATGAAA
>Ga0105237_10001061_pt1 | contig 36937 bp, 33 predicted proteins | sample KBSC24metaG_FD_81520 | JGI IMG/M metagenome (GOLD analysis project Ga0105237, IMG submission 81520) | Corn rhizosphere microbial communities from Kellogg Biological Station, Michigan, USA - KBS C2-4 metaG | ecosystem: Host-associated > Plants > Roots > Rhizosphere > Soil | place: Michigan, USA...
ACGCCTGCCGACACAGTGATTAGACCGCTCGGCCCGGTGATGGTGCTTTTCACCGTGTCCGTCGCCGTGATTACGGCAGACCCTGCTTTGGTGAGAGTGACCGGGAACACCCCTGTGCCGTTGATGAGAGTGGTATTGGCGGGCAGGCTTGCGGCGGGACTGGCGCTGGTAAAGTGCACCGTGCCGGTGTAGCCCCGAACCGTGTTGCCGTAGTTGTCCACCACCGTCACGCTAACAACGAAGGGCACGCCCGCGGTGACGGTCGCCGGCGTGACGACCTTGAACTTGGTGGCGATCAACCCGACGGTGGTGGTGGCCGTGGCGGTCAGACCGGCGTTGGTGGTGTCGGTTGCGGTAACGCTCTGGGTTCCCGGTGTTGCGTATTTGACGCTGAACTGCTTGAGGCCGTTTGTCAGGACGGTATCGGCAGGCAGTACGGCGTTGGGGTCGGTGCTGGTGAAGTGGATGGTGTCACTGAAGCTCTTGACCACATTCTCGTACTGATCTCGGGCAGCGACGGTAACCGCGTTCCCCGCGCCGGTGTTGGAAGTGGCCGGCGCGGTGATTGTTAGATGGGTAACGGCGGCGCCCACGACGCTTGTGCTGCCTGTCCCGGTGATGGTGGCCGTTGCCGTGTCTCTGGCGCGAATGGTAACGGTCGCGGCGCGGGTGGCTGTAACCTGGAAGGTACCCATGCCATTCACTAAAGTAGCATCGGCGGGCAAAGTGGCTGTGGGATCGTCGCAGGTGAAGTGGACCGTGCCGTTATAATCGGTGAACGGGAGTTTAGATGCGTCGAGAACGGTGACAGTCACATTGAAAGGTGTGCCGGCTGTAGTATTTGCCGGCGCGCTCACCGAGAATTGTGTCGCCGACGGTGGCAGGGTGAACTTGAAGACAATGCCGCTGCTTGCCGCTCCGCCAAAGGTTGTTTCTCCGTAGAGATTGCCGTCCAAGCCCTGAATGAGCCCCCCATAAGGAACATTCCCATCAGCGTCGATGCTGCCGTCGCCGAATCTGTGCAGGATGGTCAGGACGCCGGCCGGGGTCACCTGGAACACGGTGCCCCGGTACCCAAATCCGCCACTGTTTGTCATTCCGTAGAAGTTGCCGCCCGGGCCCTGGATAAGACTGGCTTGAGGAAATAGTCCATCATTCGCTACACTAGGGTCGCCGAACGAATGAAGAATCGTTATAGCGCCAGCTGGGGTCATTTTGAACAACGCGCCGTTCAATCCGCCGATAGTTGTCGTCCCATAGAAGTTGCCGTCTGAGCCCTGGATGAGCGAAGCCATAGGAAATGCTCCATCACCAACAAAGCTGCCAAACGAATGAAGAATCGTTACAGCCCCGGCAGGAGTCATTTTGAACACGGTGCCCCGGGACCCCAATCCGCCATTGTAAGTTGTCCCATAGAAATTCCCGTCGGTCCCCTGGATAAGTGCTGCTTGGGGATTTGTGCCATCGTCGGTGACGGAGCCATCGCCGAAGGAATGGAGGATCGTTATCGCGCCGGCCGGAGTCATCTCGAACACCGTGCCCTCGTCCATCGATCCGCCATTGTAAGTCGTTCCGTAGAAGTTGCCGTCCGAGCCCTGGATTAGACTGGCTTGAGGAATCGCACCGTCGCCCACGACGCTGCCGTCGCCGAACGAATGAAGAATCGTTACAGCGCCAGCAGGAGTCATCTCAAATACTGTGCCGTAGCCCCTACCACTCGGGTCAGCGTCAACAGTCGATCCACCATATTCGGTGGTGCCGTAGAAGTTGCCATCCGAGCCCTGGATGAGCGAAGCCACAGGAAATACTCCATCGTTGGCGACGCTGCCGTCTTTAAACCAGTGCAGAACTGTCACGTCGCCGGCGGGGGTCATCTCGAATACTGTGCCACAGCCCGTCGATCCGCCATTGTAAGTCGTTCCGTAGAAGTTTCCGTCCGAGCCCTGGATTAGACTGCTTTTGGGCAACCGCCCATCGCCCCAAACGCTGCCAAACGAGTGAAGGATGGAGTACGTCTGCGCGGCAACTCTTTCGGGAAAGAGCGGCAATGCCGAAAGCATGGCTGCGATTGAAATGAGAAAGCGATATTTATCTGGTGTACGCAAGTTCATGAAATGTGACTCCTTGTGCTGCGTCAGCTAAATCGCGAACGCAGCTCGCACAGCGCTCCGGTGCGGCGGTTTGATGCTTGAGTATCTCAGGGAGGCGTACCCGGGACCGTACCCGAATCAGAGGAAAGTGCCGGAGAATTGGCTACTTACGTTGGTGGTTCTTGGACAGGGTGAAAATGGGAGAAAAGCTTGTGTGCCGCAGGGGGTTAATCCAGCCGCAGAGTCATGAATACGACATCGAGCCAGCGGCCGAACTTCTGACCGACTTCCGGGATATACCCAGCCTTCACGAACCCGGCCTTCTCATGCAGGTGGAGGCTGACAGCCGCTTCCGAATCGATCCCCGCCACGATGAGATGCAACTTCATACGCCGAGCTTCGTCGATGAGGGCGGCAAGGATCGCCTTTCCGATTCCCATGCCACGCGCCTCTTCGGCGATGTATATGGAGTTCTCCACGGTGTACCGATAGCCGGTCTTATGCCGGAACTCCCCAAGGGAGCCCCAGCCGATAACCTTCGGCTCACTTTCAGCCGTCTCGGCGACGAGCATGGGATACCCGGCCTTACGGTGATCGTGGAACCATTCCTCGCGGGCGGCGAGGGTCTCAGGCTCATCGTCGTAGCTGGCGGTGGTGGTGAGCACGGCGTGGTTGTAGATCGCGGAGATGGCGGCGATATCGCCGGCTTCTGCGGGACGTAGTCGAAAATCCATCTAGGAAACCGTCATAGCGGCGCGATTGAGGACGACCTCGCACGGCGCTTTGTTCATCAGAGTCTTGACGACGCGAGCGGCCTGGTCGTCGCTGTCGGGGCCGGGCGAGTAGGCGAGAACGATCATGTTGGCGTTGATCTCGCGAGCCTGGCTGACGATCTCATCGCCGGCATCGCGGGCGCGGCTTACATGCGTGACGGCGTTGACGCCCTCTTTGCGAAGCAGAGCCTGAGCGCCTTCCATAATTTGGCTCGCAGCGGCCTCTTCCTCGGGAAGCGGCGCATTCAGCGGCTGAACACGTGGGACTTCCAGGACGTATACCAGGTGGATGCGGGCCTTGTTGCCTTCGGCCAGCGCCAGGTGGCGAGCCAGCAGCGTTGCGGTGTCCGGGGACACATCGCCCAGCAGCGGCACCAGGATGTCCCCTAGCGACCGTCCGGAGGGCCTCTCCGCGCGGCGAGAGCCTTCAAAGGCCAATGACTTGCGGGCTTCCTCCACCGAGGCTGCGATCGGAAGCTGAGAGCGGATACCTGGGACTTGCCGCACGATCTGCATGGCGCTCTCAGGAAGGCCGGTCACCACGATTCGGGCATGGTAATGCGCAATATATTCCAGGGCATCGTTGAAGGTTCTGGCTCCTTCGGCCGAGCATTCCGTGAGACGGCTGCCATCGATAATAATGCCGCACGAATGACTGCGCAGCAGCAGGCTGGCGACCGCTTGTATCGTGGGCCAAAGGTTTTTAACGAGGCGTCCCTCAAGGTAGACGACATCGCTGCGAGCTTCAATGATCATAGTGAAAATTCCGGGCAGCTTTGAAAACTGCCACGGCCATATCGTACCACATGCGGGGCGAGTTCCTACGCTCCCGGCGGTTGAAACCGCGGCTAGCTGAAGGTCACCGTTGGTGACAAACCCGCCTTCGCGGGTTCCTTGAGGTATCGCTTCGCGATGATTTATTGAAATCGTCGCAAAGCGACACAGACAGGAGTCCGCACAGTCAAGCGTACGCACCCTCACATACATGTGCAAGGCGGACTTTCCACCAAAGGTGGATGTACTTCCTAGGCGCGGTTTCAACCGCCAGCCGGGAGAGGCTCTCTACGACCGGGTATACTTGGTAGCGTGCCCGCACCATAGCTGGGCGGGTCTATTCCTTTTGCGGAGGAGCCTCAATGACAAGCGAAACGGCGCAGGAACGCACCGGTCAAATAACGTTCAAGGGCAGTCCGATGACTCTCATCGGCCCCGAACTCAAGGTGGGCGATAAGGCCCCCGATTTCACTCTCATCAGCAACGGGTTGTCGCAGGTAACCTGGGAAGATGTGAGCAACAACGGACAGCGCGCCGTGCTGCTGATCCTCGTTCCCTCCATCGACACCAGCGTATGCTCGCTTGAGACAAACAAGTTCAACAAGCATGTGGCATCGCTCCCGGCGGATAAGATCAAGGTCATCACCGTAAGCGCCGATACCCCGTTCGCCCAGAAACGATGGGTGGCACAGGAGAACGTCAACAACATCGAGCTGCTCTCCGATTACCGTGACCATAACTTTGCGGATGCCTTCGGCGTGCGGATCAAGGAACTGGCACTTCTGACACGAGCGACATATTTGATCGACAAGGATCGCACGGTGAAGTATGTGGAGCTGGTCTCCGAAGTGGCGACCGAACCCGATTACGACGCCGTCCTGAGGGCGGCCCGCGAACTTGTCAAAGATTAAGCCACGATTAAGCCCTTGTTAAGCCCCTAAACTTTCCCGGCCTGGCGCGCATGCGCCGGGCCGCGATTCTACCGCCTTTTTCACGAAATTCCGAGTCCCGATTCGGGACTCTCGATTCGCCGATTCAGCCTGTGACTTTCCTTGCAGCCAAACCGGAATCCTGGTAGAATAGACGACACTCAGGCGGCCGTTTCAAGCTAGAAACGAGTCGCCTGCCTCTATTGTCGGACTTGTACGGGGAATCGTGAGCAGCCACACTACATCAGATGGAAGCGGGTCCAGAGACCGCCAACTGGAACTCGGGGAAGACGAATATCTTACAGCTCTACGCAAAGGATGGGACCGCAGCCTGCGGACTCTGGCAGGCAAGCTCAACAAACGGAACATCGATAATTTCCTCACGCCGTTGAAGCCATTGTCCTTCGACGGCCGAATCGTTGTGCTGGGCGCACCGTCCACCTTTGCCCGTGAATGGGCTGAACGAAAATATTCGAACGAACTTCGAGAGACGCTTGAGGCGCATTTAAACTGCGCAGGCCTGCAGGTGCGCTTTGTCGTGTCCAAGCCGGAACTCCAGCCGTTGCTGGGTCAGCAGCCGCTGGCGCTTCAACAGGCGGCGTCGCCGGTCGCCGACTTCAGCGGCGTGCGCGACGGGATTCGTCCGGGGGCGCTGCCGAATCGCGACGACTCACAGCCGGCCACTCCGGTCGTGGCACGCATCCGCAATGCGTTTACGGAGGAGCTTGCGAGTGTTCCGCTCAACGAGAAGCACACGTTCGACAGCTTCGTGGTAGGCAAGTCAAACCGTCTGGCCCATGCGGGAGCGATCGCCGTATCCGAGGCGACGGCATCGTCATACAACCCGTTATTTATCTACGGCAGCCCTGGGCTGGGCAAAACTCACCTGATTCAGGCGATCGGCCACCATATCCGAAAATCGCTGCCGCAGGCGAACGTGGTGTATGTGAGTGGCGAGACGTTTGCTAACCATTTCATTGCTGCCCTGCGCGAGAGGCGGACGGAAGACTTCCGCCGGGCCTATCGCAATGTCGATGTCTGGCTGGTGGATGATGTCCAGACGATCGCATCAAAGGAGCAGACGAAGGAAGAGTTCTTCCACACTTTCAACACGCTGCACCAGCTCAACAAGCAGATCGTCATCGCCAGCGACAGGTCGCCACGCGAGCTGCGAACCATGGACGAGCGGCTACGGTCGCGCTTCGAGTGCGGCCTGATCGCGGACATTTCGCCGCCGGAGCTGGAGATGCGCACGGCCATTCTGCAGCGTAAGGCCATGGCCGAGAACATGGAGATCCCGGACGATGTCCTCAGCTTCATGGCAAACCTCATCCAGAGCAATATCCGGGCTCTCGAAGGGGCGCTGATCAAGCTGATGGCTTATGCGTCGCTGTCCAACAGCCCTGTAACGAAGCAGCTGGCAAGCGATGTCCTCAGCAGCTACTTCGTGGAACGTGTGCCGGCCCCGCACTCGATCGGCGCGATCGGAGTCGACGCCTCGGCGCAACGCGAGGTCAGCCTGGCCGGCGCGGATGTGGATTCCATCGTGGACGCCATTGCGGAGCATATGGGCCTGGAACGCGCAATGATCTTCGAGCCCGGCAACCGCCGCAAGGATGTCGCCTTCGCTCGCCACGTGGCAATGTTCCTCTGCAAAGATATGACACGGGTGCCGATGGCCACCCTTGCGACGACATTCGGCTGCAAGAATCACTCAGCCATCTTCCATGCGCATAAACGTCTTGGCAAACAATTAGAAACCGACCCGCAGGCGCTCGGAGTAGTCCTCAAAATCCGCGAAAAGCTGGAGTATACGCGGTAGGGATAGTTCATTACGCTCCCTCGTTAGGACCCACCCCATCCTCTCCTTCGAGCAGGTACGGAGACCTGCTCCCACGGGAGGGCGCGTTCCAGTTGAAGAAAACACTCCGCTTCTTGACCATGCGCCAAGCGGAATAAGCCTCTCTCAATGGCAAACGGCCCTACCCTTCGGGGTGTAGTCGCCACAGGGTGTGCCTTCGGTACCCGACTACGGACGCAAGGAGGGGTCTTAACAAGGGAACGGCCTGTTTTGTTTTCCTACCGCGACCGTACCGCCTTCAGAGTGTCCAGCACATACTCCCTCAATGGCGACTCGATATTCGGCAGTTCAAGAGCGCTCAGGAGAACGGGTTCCAGGTAGCAGGTATAGCCTTTGAAGCCACGTGCCTGCTTAATGAGGTCGATGTAGAGCTGCGTGACCTCCGGCTCGGCCTCCGGGGTCGCTTTGGCGATCAGACAGAGCGTGACTACAGCAGCTTCGGTACTCCAGTCTACGGGGCCATTGGCGATATCCATCAATGCCGACCGGCGTGTCGAGCCGGCCCAGGTTTCATCCATGCGAGCTACGATGAATGCGGCGGCAAATTGCGTTCGATACACCCAATCCCAGGCGTACGTGCCTGCCGGCACAGGACTGGGATGCACCATTGCCGCCAGCACTTCCCCCACCCGGCCTGAGCCGATCGCAGCCGCGTGCGATTGCGCAGCATTCCACCAACCCTGCGGCGAGTAGGTTGTAGACGCAAGCGCGCCGACGGCTGCGGTGACATCGGCGGCTGGGGGACGAACTGCGGGTGATGCATCGATCCCCCTGTAGTTCCACAGGTGATATTGAACGGGTACGCGCGGTTCCCTGGGATCGGGCTGAGATCCCACGCTTACGTCGATTTTGAGCCGCGTCGGCGTTCCGAATTTGCGTGTCAGCTCCATATTCGCCGACATCACCGCGCTTGGCGATTCGAGGTTGCTCAGGCCCATCGCAAACACTCCGTCCTGGCTCGGCTTGAAACCCTTTTCGATGATCTGCCTTATGGCATTGATCGTCGCCTCTGTGGGGCTGGGCAGCATGGGGCTGAAGTATGGACGCAATCTACGCTTCAGTTCGCGGGCCCGATTGTTGCTAGGATTGGCATCCAAATAGTGTGCGAACAGATTCGCCCACTCATCCTGGCCGGTTTGCTCATACTGAACCGCATAGTAAGAAGGCAGCGCCCAGGGATGCCCCGGCTCCCTTTTCAACACCTCTTCGTATTCCGCAGCCGCTTCCTCTAACCGCCCCAGGTCCGCCAGGATATCTCCGGCGTCCAGGCGCACAGCTTCATCGGATGGGTCGAACTGAGCTGCCTGGCGATACATGGCGACAGCTTCATCCATCCTTCCGGTTGCCCGATAGATTGAGGCCATTGCATTGGCGGAGTGATAATCAGGGTTGGCGGCGTATGCCTTTGCGGCGACGACTTCGGCGATATCCAACCGATTGAGGCGCTTGAGCATAACGACAAACAGGAATGCCTGGTGCGCCGTGGGCTGCTGCGTTTCGGATGCGGCTTTGAGGAAAGCTGGTATTCGGTCCAGGGTCGCCCGGCAGGCAGCATCGGTAAGCTTTGCCCGCTGTTCAGGATCGACGAATCGTCCCATAAACCCGACAACCGGCTCAAGATCGACAGTGTGGCGCGCTGCGGGATTATTGAGCCAGCCGATCGGCCATTCCAGATAACCGGCTTCCGGAAGGCTGACCACGACCTGCAGAATCAATGGGAGCGCCTCGGAATAACGGCCCAAATGCGCCAGAATGTATGCCCTGACAGCGACCGTCCCGGCGTAGTTATCCTTCTGCAGCGGCGCGAGCTCCAACGGATCGCCGGCACAGGTGACAATGCGCTGCAGCAGGGCCAGCCACTCGGGATTGTTCGGGTTCGAGACAAGGGCCGCGCCCGCATGGAACGCCGCGTGAGCTAGTTCACCCTCGGCCAACGCCCTCTCGGCCAGCATAATATCCTGCTCGGGTGTCGGCGCAGCCTTGGGCTGTTTGCCGCCGCGATTGAAGAGCTTGCTCAGTTTATCGAACATAACAGTGATATCCAGATAAGACGGCGCAACGGATGTATTAAGTAGCATTCCAACTATGGCCCAGCGCCTGCTATAACCGTAATCGGAATGGTAACATAGAGGCTGGAAGGATGTCAATTGCCCGATAAATAATGATTAACGCAGCGGTATTTTCCACATTCAGACTATCGATATTCGAGAATGATGGCGACACATGCCAGGAATATGTAAGAGCCGATATTCCCCCTAAAAATGGCGCGGTTGAACTGCTGGTGGTCACTTTCGGGATAGTATTTCCGGGCTATCGCGCGCTCGATCCAATACGACACAAAGAAGAACGGCACAAAAAGAATAAACTGCGCCGAGAGGATAACCCAGGCCGGTTCGTCCGGCCATAGCCACGTCGTGCGGAGCAGAACGTTTTTCCAGTGTTCTCCAAGGCGATCGCCCAAATGCGGGAATATTGCCATCAAGACGCCTGACACCATTGTCATACCTGCCCATGCAAGCGGAATTCCGGCAAGAGTGGATGCGGCGTTTGCAATGGCAATTCCCTTGAGTGGAACTTTAAATGGAACCTTGAGGGATCTGGCCGCAATTACCGTCTCGATAAGGACTACGGGGATAAGTCCGGGGATCATCATGTAGAGGGTCGGCAATATCATTGGAATGCCGATATCGCAGTATCCTATAGCAGGGAACGCCTGCCACAATCCAGCTATCCAGAAAAGCAAACGCATTCTTTTGAGCGTCGTATGCATCATGGCGACATCGTACCAATGATATCGCCATGCGGATGTAGGTCATTGGGCCCAAAAGAAGCAAACCTGAAAAAGGCTGTTCACCAGCAAATTATTTGCTTAGCGTATCTACGTAAATGGATAGTGCCGGAAGGAACTATTATCAATCCCGTTTTCTTCATCGTCCATAAATTTATGGATTGGCGGACTGTCCGGCGGGATTTTGGATACCGGCATTGCTTGCTTTGTAATGCTCTTCAGCGCTTAACTGACGCATATGCTCGCCATAGTTGAACTTTTTAACCGGTATCGGGGGCTGAGCTGCAGGGTCGCTGTCGTGGATCAGCTTCGTCACAATGACGGAAGCTATCACTATCACCGCTATGCCGATGCCCCAAAAGGCTCTGGGGGAAAGTTCACCTTTCATAACTATTCCTCGAATCGATCGTGAAGCGTCCGGAACTCTCCGGACGCTCCCTCGTTATCACGCAGATGCCTAAAAGAGAGCGTTAGAAAGATTCCTCCCACCAGCGGCCCCAGAACTCCTGCATTTTGCCGGCCTTGGTATTGCTGGGCTGATCGCCGACACCCCAGTACTCATCCTCGCAAGGCGCATAAGCCTTGTCGCCGCCGATGTAATCTGCAATCCTTACGGCTTTTGCGTGGCCGTCGGCAAAGGCGACGGGCAGCATGCCATGGTGATAGGTCATTGCGCCCTGATAGAGGGCGTTGTACCACCAGTGCGCATGGTCTCCATCCTTGTAATTCGCCGTATTCGGACAGGACGATTCCTGAGCGTCGAACCAGTGCATATCCCAGTAATGGTCGCCTCCGACAGCCACAGGATCACCCTGGGTAACAAATGCCGCGCGTGTCGCCGGGCTTTCCATCTGATCCATCCGGCCTCCGTAGGCGTACTTGTTCATGGCAAGCGTCGTATGCCATCCCCAATCCGGAGTGCTGTCGATCACGCTGTACGGCACGGTGCGCTGGGCGTCGTAACAGACATTGTAAGACTTCAGATATGGCTGGAAGTGGATCGCCCATGAGCGCCAGGGATTGTCAGGATCCTGATGCGCGCTGAGGCGGTTGTCGTAGTCCTGTGTGTACTGCATTGAGGCAAGAGACACTTGCTTCAAGTTGGAGAGGGTAGCCGTATCTCGCGCCTTACTGCGAACCTGGGCAAAAACGGGAAAGAGGATTGCAGCAAGAATTGCAATTATAGCTATAACAACTAGTAGTTCGATCAAAGTGAATGCTCGTGTCTTGGTTTTCACTTTCAAATTCTCCTTCGTTTGTTTTATCATTTATATTTGTGTAACACCTAAAAACAAGCTAGCAAAGATTGTAGGACCGGCTGCTTCTCGGCAAATGAATGTGTGAGGTAGTAGTAAGCTAAGCTTGGAGGCAGGTTAAGTGTGGCGCCTAACAAGGTTCTTCTTAGCAACCCTCAGGTTTCGTAATATCAATGTATAAATCGATATTATCGATTTTGATTTTCAGTTTACTAATCCATGCTATCATTATAGGCGTCGCCGACCACGGCGTCTTTGCAAAAATGACACAAATCTTATCATTATTAGAGCATGGTCCGCACTGGATCTGGTTTCAGCCGGGATGTGAAGGGACCATCGACTACCCGATTCCGGTGCCGCCGATGGGGCAGGCGCACTGGCACTATGAGCTGGAGATGAACCTGGTGGTAAGCGGCAGCGCCACATATCTCTTGAACGACCGCAAGTACCATCTGCGCAGAAATACGATGGTGTGGCTGTTCCCGGGCCAGGAACACATACTGCTGGACATTTCGCCTGATTATGAGATGTGGCTCCTGATCTGGAGCCCCGCGTTGGTGGATCGTATCTGCACGACGCCGGAGTGCCGGGCGCTCACAGAATCGGACCCGGCCGGCTTTTATTCGAAGCAGCTCAATGAGGGACAACTGACCAATCTTTCCGAGCACTTCCAGCGCGTATGCGGCTTTGGCGACGACCGAGCGCTCTACAATGCCGCGCTTGGGTATACCTTGTTGCTGGCCTGGCATGCCTTCCAAAATGCCGACGACGACGCTGCCGGAAGCGCGCTTCATCCGGCGGTTGAGGTGGCGCTGCGGATAATGCGCCGCGACAGTTTGGGCATGCCTATCCCGGAGATCGCGCGGGCAGCGGGGCTTACTCAATCGCGGCTTTCAAAGCTGTTCCGTTCTCAGACGGGCATGGGCTTGATCGAATTTCGCAATGTCGTGCGGATCGAGCAGTTCCAGCGGAACTATGGAACCGGCCAGCGGATCACTATGCTGCAGGCCGCCCTTGACGCCGGATTCGGCAGCTACCCCCAGTTCCACAGGACATTCCGCGACGTGATAGGCGTCAGTCCGCAGGAACATTACCGCCAGAGGGCGCTCCTGGCCGAGGCTGCTAAACAACTGCACACGCGTGAGGAATGATTTGCCTGCACTGCTGGCAAAAATATTACAAAATAACGCAGATTATTGCGCGGCCTCTCGATCAAAACAAATGAAAAGCGGCTGATCTTGCGGTATGCTGCGTTGGGCGAAATCGCATAATTCTGAGGAGCAATGGATGCCGGTCAAAAACACGAACGACGGAAGCGCAAGTGAGCCATATTTGCGGTTGGATATTAACGCAGGCAATTACGAGATGCTGCCGGACTTTTCCGAGATGGCCAATATTCCGGAGCCGGAGAAATACCGCAAGATCCGGGAGGCAGGCTTTTGCGCCGTGCAGGGCGGCAACGACGATCTGGCGCGAGCCGAAGGCTTGAAGACCACCGGCGGCGGCCGTGTCGACAAGTTAGGCGATGCCGACCAGGTGGCTGCCGGGAATAAAGAGCGCGGCCACAACTGCGCGACGCTGCATGTGGGAACGGGTTTTGAGGATGACGACGAGATCTACCGCCTGGTTGAAGATATCATCACGGCGTCGATCCGGCATGATTTCCCGCTCTACATCGAGACGCACCGCGCAACGATCACTCAGGATATGTGGCGTACGGTGAAATTTACCGAGAAGCTACCCGAAGTGCGCTTCAACGGCGATTTCTCACACTGGTATACGGGGCTTGAGATGGTCTACGGAGACCTGGAGGCCAAGTTCCGCTTTCTACAGCCGGTGTTCGACCGGGTGCGGTACATCCATGGGCGCATCGGGAATCCGGGATGCATACAGGTGGATATCGCCGACGGCAAAGGCCGGCCATATGTCGACCACTTCCGAGAGATGTGGACGCGCAGCTTCATGGGCTTCCTGAAGAGCGCTCAGCCTGGCGATTACATCAGCTTCACGCCCGAGCTGCTGCATCCGGAGATCTACTATGCTCGCGTGTTTCCCAATGCGCAGGGAGAACTTGTTGAAGAAGGCGACCGCTGGACGCAAGCGCTCCTGTACACGGAGATCGCGAAGGAGGCGTTTGCGGAGGCCAGCAGGCGGCTGAGGTAATGTCTATAAGGCAGTACCTTACTTGAGAGCAGCCAAATTCCAGAGAATCACCGTGACTGAAAGTTGACAAGCCGCACTAATTGTCAGTGTCGGCTGACAACTTTCGTTCTAGTGCTCGATCTGCCCATACGCTCGCATTTCTACGAAGCTGCTCTGCTCTCTCTATGCCAATACTCTCCGTCCACCCAAAGCCTGGGACACGTTCATCCAAACCGTCAACGAATGAAACTCTGTTCCCATTCTTGGCTTTTATACTTATCCAGATCTGAGAATTATCACCAAATGTATCAGGAATACTAGACAAAAAATTCTGCAGGTCTCCATCGATAAGATCAACCTCTATGCATCTGTGGCTTTTATAAATTCTGCCATCTGATGATTCTGAATTTTCTTCTATCATCAAATAAATCATAAATTGATCGATGTTCATGAAGTTTCTCTTAATAACCCACGGTGCTAGTTTCGATTTGCATTTTAGATCACAAGCTCTGCAAGGTATGAAATGCACAGAACTCTGATTAACGAAAAGCTAGTGTGCAAAGTTGATTTGCGCACTAGCTTTTCGAATTGATTTACATATAATCAGGCTAAAGTTCCGAGTGGATGAACTCACGATGTTTTAATGCAGAAGCCAATTCACGATCAACGTCGGCACTCCTGCCTCGCGCCTGTCGATCTAATTTCTTTAATAAGGTATCTGCCTTCATTGAAATCACCTTGGAAATTCTGATTGTTAACCAGATAATTTCTTCATCCGCAAGTTCTTGAGACTTTGCCACCTGACCAACCAAGAGCGGAAGGAATTCACAGGGAGTTGGATCCGGCAACGCTTTAAGAATGGCAAGACGGTACTGAGGATCATCAATATACTTTACGAATTCAACAGCCGTATCGACCGGTGAATATGTAATCCAATCCTCTAACAATTCTTCAATTGCAAACTGCTACCCTTGATCTTCATATGGCCAATTGTATACTTCTTCAAATCGCCATTGAAAAATATTTGAAACTGGCCGGTGTTGTTGTAACCACAACAGGTCTCCAATTACAGTAGGAGAAGTCTGCGCAAACCATTCAAATCTACGCTTAAGCCATTCGTCTCTGTATTCCCTCTCTTCAGTTGTCATCTGCTCATCTGAAAGATTCCGATCGAATTCATATAGTACGGGCTCCGGCATAGCAAGATTGTAAACTATTTCATCCGCTAACTCTCGACGATCAAATGCTTTTCTATCGTTTAACATATTTCAAGAAGCTCGAAGATGCGCAGGTGCGTGGCAAAACCTTTGACATTGTAGCAAAGGCAATGGCGCAGGTTACTCCTGCGCAGTTTCCGTTCGTCTGTACGACTATTCCTCGTCATCCTCGCTGCTGGGTTCGACCAGAATGTTCATGAGGAATTCCGCAATACTGCTCCACTCATAGGAGACGCCATAGGCGCCGTGACTTATCAGGACGACAGGACAGTCGCCGCCTTCGTCGATGGCTGATGTGTCAAGTCCGATCATGTCGCCGCTGTAGTTGTTGGCGATGAGGAGGTAGTGTGGCGCAAAGTGCGAGTTGCCGGAAAGCAGCGACTGCATGAGACTATTATGCTCAGCAGCCATCTCTTCGGCAGGATGGAACATGATACCATCGTGATCGCCGTCAAGGACGCATTTATAGATCTCGAAGGCGTTCGCAATCTTCAGCACTTCTTGCCAGGCAGAAGGGATTGGTAATCTGATCCTGGCGGCGGCATCATCGATTGCGGATTGTGCTGCGGGCAGGTCGAGATGATCAGATAGACCATGCTATAGGGTTGCTCCGGCCGCCTCAAGCAGTGGAATGGCCTTATGATCGCAATTCATGTAAGCCCATTTCAGAACCGATATGCCCTTATTGTTGCGCCAATTTACGTCCGCGCCATGCACGAGCATCATTCGCGTCATCGATTCGTCATGAAGAACCATCATGAACGGAGTATCCCCGTCTCGATCCGGTCTATTCGGATCGGCTCCACCTTCAAGCAAAATTGCAACGATGTTGTAGCGATCGTGCGCAATCAAGGCTGAAATTTCGGCTTTGCGAATAGCATTGCCGAGGTGTTGTCTGAAGTCGTTCATGGTTTCGGTGGCATCTCGCGTCGCACTCAAATAACTATACGTCAATATCGCCGCTTGCTATTGGAATTGCTAAAGGCGCCGTATCGCGAATTTGTTAATGTCAGAATAGACCGAACTTTTCGGCGCAGATGGCCATTAATCGTCACGTGAAGACATATATCTATTGTAGCTCAGCGGTATTTCAAAATCGCAATTGAAGAAAACCAATAATTCGATTGGCTTGATTCTACCCTCCTGATATTGTCTGATTAATCAAGGAACCTATCGAAGTTTCATTTCAATATTAATTATAGGAATATTTCTAAAATAATTTTTAATTAAGTTTATAAGTAATTATATTTAATATTAAATTTGAAATATATTGTTATTAAATTAATCCGTAAACACTATTAAAAACACCCAAAACAAGTTTGCGAAGATAGCTTAAAGACCTAAACCGAGCTAAGAAAACGGAAGACAGAATTTACCATTCAAGCTTAAAGATACTGCAAAAAGCGATAAAAAGTAAGAAAGCCATATCGATCGAATACGAGGAGCGCGCAATTGAAGCTGAAAAAGGTAGCAGAGGTCGAGCAGACGATCCCGGGCAAAAGTATGACCGCCTGAGTGAAGGCTGAGCCATCCATGGAAAACGGCATGCCCGGACGTAGCGCCCTTCCCCTGGCTTTAACGAAACCGTTCACCCTTATCCATTGATGCCGTTAATTCCAGGAGCGGACAAATGCAGTACTTCGTAACGCTGTGCGTCTGCGGGAACGGCCTCAGCCACTGCCTCGACGGAACTCCAGAGGGTGAACTGAACAATGTCCCAGTTAAACGGATCGAGCGCGGCGATTCGTGAATGAATATGCGGCAACAGTAAAGCAGCCTCATGCGCATCTTGCTCTGCCTGTCGGAAGGCAGCAAGGTCCGAATACGGCGGTATTTGAATGATCCGGCGAGTGGCATACCGCGCTTCCGTCGCGCTGCCCCTGTCGAAGGCAATGGGCGACCAGGTGCGAACGGTAGGCCAGCCGAATGACTGTGTCAGGCCCACGAAACTATCGCCGCAGAGAAAGCCAAGCATTCCCTGCTCGGAGTTCCAAAGATAGAACGGCGCATACAGGTTCTCCTGGCTTCCGTTCTTGCCGGCTTCGGCCATCAAGAATGCCTTGAAGCCCAGATGCGGCAGCCCGTCTGCGCCCGCGCCTTTCTGCGCCACACGCTCGCGAATAATGCTCATGTCGTAGTCACGGGGCAGCGTGAAGGAATATTGCATCGTCAGCATCGGTCTCTCCTTATATCGTCCAAATCATTGACAGTGATTATGGCGACGACCGATGAGACCGTCTTGAACGGATCTGCTGTTTTGAGGAGAATCGTGCTGCGAATTTGAACGACAAACATCAGCGCTTCGCAAAGTGTCCGGGCGTTGTGCCGACGAGGCGTTTAAAGTGGCGGGACAGGTGACTCTGATCGGCGAATCCCACGGCGGAAGCGACTTCGCCGATGGTACCAGCGCCGTTCAGCAGCATTTCCCTGGCGCGCTCGACACGGCGCTCGGTGAGATATTGATGGGGCGAAAGGCCGGTAGACCTGCGGAATTGACGGGCAAAGTGAAACGGACTGATGCCGGCGGCATCGGCGACCTGCGCAATGGAGATATCCTGGCCGAGATAACTCTGTATAAAGTCGACGGCGCGCCGCAGCCTGGCCGGAGTTAAGCCGCCGGCAGGTTCCGAAGTGGCGCGAGGAGTGATACTGTAGCGCCGCAGCATGTGGACGGCCAGAGCGGTAGCGAGCGATTCGCCGTAGAGGCTCCCGTTGGGACATCCCTGATCCGCCTCCGCCTGCAGCGCTATTCCAATATGCTCGATCTGGGGATCGCGAACGCAAAACGCGGCGGCAAGGTCCGGCTCTCCATAAGCCAAGCCTGTTCCGGCGGCAACACTGGCGAGAAACGACGGCTGCACAAACAGATGAAGGCCGTCGCCAGCCGCGTCCCTGTGCCAGTAGCTGGCTTTCGCCGCAGGCATCACGACGATATCGCCATTGCCTCGTATGCCGGCATGAGAGCGGCCGTCGCACTCGAATCTCAGGCGATGCGGCGCACCGAGATTCATGCAAATATAGTGCTCCGGAAGCGGTGGCATAACAATATCCGCAGCCGGACGATGCGCACGTCTGACTCGAACCCCACCCCAAGCTGTTCCATATTCTGCCGGTTGTAGCGCCTGATCAGCTATCACAGATAAATTGTACCCAGCGATGAGATATGGTTACTGTGACCTCTTCAATTTCGCGAGAGGGCGAGCGTACATCATAAATAATCACCGTTTTCGCTTTGATACTCTATCGGGCAGAGCGGGAAAGCAATCCGATCGCTGACTGGCGTTGCATAGAATGTGCTGGTCGCCACGACTTTGCCCCTAACGGTTAACTGCGAATCGAAAACGTCGTCTTTGCGGGTGATGCGAGAGGGAATGAAATTATAGGTCCACAGGAGGGCAGCGCCAGTTAGAGAACGTCGAATGGCAACGGACAATCTCTTCGCCTCACTTTCAGCGTCGCGGTTTTCGGCGGTAATCATCTCCATTGCGATAACTGACTGCGTCCACGCAGCGAGCGTCTTATGTATGCTGCAAGCGGCGCAGCCGGGAGAAGACCACATATCAGGTTATATGAAATCATTCCTAAGCTCTCGACTACATGCGGGCGGAAAGGCGAATATTCTATCAGGCGAGCATGAACATACATCCCGTGGATAATCCCCCCCTCCACAATAGAGCCTGCAACGATAACTGCCGCACACGGAATGAGCGTGCGAGCATCCCACATAAGCAACGCGAACAACGATATTTGCGCGAGCCAATAGGACCAGGCAATGAGGACATCACTGCCGGGAGGCTGCTCAATCTCTTGTGTGAGTTGTGCTCGTACATATAGTGTATAAGCAATACCCCATAGCATAGAGAATAGGAGAGTCAGGGGGCGGCGCATCATTTTCCTCTCACAGCGCAATCGACCATGTCTTGTCGTTCATGGTGAACGCGGCATGCTTGCTATCGGGAAGCCACTGAAGATTTGTGTAATCGCCCGATGCGGGATCTTCACGGCCTATCTCGCGCATGTGGCCGCCGTCGAGATCGCTCATGGATATAACCTGAGTGTATGGATACTGACGATCCTGATTAAAGCGGTACGTCAATTGCGCCAGCCATGGATGAGCCTGATTGTCCATATAGCCTTGCCAGAGAAGTCGGGTTCCGTCAGGTGAGAGCATGGCTATGTCGCAATCGGCCGGCGGACGCAAAGTCCATGTCTTCTGAACTGTCAGGCCATTACGGATATCCACGGTCATGTACGATATTGGCCCCACTCGCAGCAACACGGTGTCCCGATTCACCATTCCAAGAAGCCCCAGGTATGTCATGCCGGGTTGACCATTGATCCGCATCTGACTGAGCACATTCCCATCGAAATCGCGCAGGCGCAGCAGGAATGGTCCATGATTTCTATTCTCCAGCGATAGCCAGTGGCGATTGTCTTGTGTCCAGGCCATCGAGTAGATAGTCATGGGTTCGGGAACCGGGGCAGCGGCTTTGGGGGCTGCCTTAACCACAAGCGGCGTGGACATGCCGGGAGATCCAGGGTAACCGCCGCCGGGCGCCCCCGGATATCCGCCACCCGGAGCGCCCGGGTAACCACCCCCAGGACCTCCGGAATACTGCCATTTCGTCTTCCACTGGTCCAGCCAGGCAGCGGGGTAAGTGATGATCTGTTTGGAAGGGCCGCCGTTCAGCGAGAAACGCGCCACTCCGGATACCGCCTTCCAAAGAATAAAGCGTCCATTGGGGCTGATCGCTTTAATATCGTAGAGACTGGTGTCGGAGGTCTTGGGATCCCGCCAGTATGGCCGAATCGATACCGGAGGCAGCAAACGGCTGCGATTTGCTGCCACATCGTAGACGAAAAGCCGGTTATTGCCGCTTCTCGCGACGACTGTATGGCCGTCGACGCGGATCAGGCGCGCATACTTCGCCTCGGGCGGGCATGATCCGATCTCGATCGCCTGGGTAAGAAGTGAGTCCTTCCTTCCCGCAAGCAGATCCGGCGCCACCGCGAGCCCCACGGCCGCCAGCGTTATCGCCAGCAACCGCAGCCGATGGGCCGCCTCTTCGGTTAGAGATCTAAACATCCTCATAAAGAGCTAAACGGAGGAGAGGGTAAGACGTTTCGTAGGTATGTTTGGGAACGAAGATCATCCGAGGAATGTGCCGGCCTCTGCTGGAGCAGGGGCCGGGGAATGTCAGATTGAGATAGATGCTGCTGCCCGCCGCGAGATCTCCATACGCCTGCGGCATATACGACGACGTCGTAGCGACGCCCCCCTTTGCCGATGTTACAATGAGATTGGAAGAAGCAGCGTATCCGGTATTTTTCAGTATGACCACCACACTCAGGCTGCCGTCGGCGTTGCGCCATTGATTCGCCGATGTCAAACTGAGCTAGTGGGTGTTACAGTGAACAGCCGGGCATTGCTTGTGAGGCCTGTGGGCGGGCGCGTCACAGCAATCTGCGGCGTCTTCGATCCTCAACAAGAATAATACTGCTTGCCTTAAGTACATCTCATTTTACAAGGCAAGCAGTATGCAAGCCGTAGAAATTGAAAAGGCCACAAGTTGTCATGCCGAAAATCAACAACCGACCCGCTCTTCTGTGCCTTTTGGCCGGGCTTGCAGCGCTGCCTATCCTTATGGCTGCCACGCATCGCCCGGCATTGACACAAGAGCGAAAATCGAATGCCACCGCCAGGCTTATCGGTCTCTGGAAGGATTACAGAGGCGAATTCAACGAACGCAGTAAGACATCGGTTACCGCTGCTCTGGTAACACAACTCCTGAGCGCCGGGGCTGACGTCGAATCACGCGACTCTTATGGCAACACTCCGCTGATGTTTGCTGCGGAAAGCGGCAACACAGACGTGATCAAGGTTCTTCTGCATGCCGGCGCAAATATTAAGGACAGGAATAAGGCAGGCGGTACAGCTTTGATTTATGCGGTTTGGGGCAATGCCGGCGCGGTAAAGCTGATTCTGGACAGCGGCGCAGATTTGGAAGCCAAAGAGGCTGGCGGCAGCACTGCTTTGATGAATGCAGCCCAATGTAAAGACGTTCAGATCCTAAAAATATTACTGCAAGCCGGCGCAAACAAGGACACCCATGATGCCAGCGGCAGTACACCTCTCATTGCTGCGGCTTTTTCCGAACGGACAGACAATGTAAGGGAGCTGGTTGCGGCTGGAGCGAACATGGATGCCAGGAATGACCTGGGACAAACAGCTCTGTCGAACGCTGCTCTGAACGGGGATGCGGATTCGACTCAGATTCTTGTGAAAGCGGGCGCAAATATAAACGGCCGGAATAGCGACGGCGAAACTGCTCTGATTACTGCAGCCATGCAGGGCAAGGATAACGTGGTCAAGCTGCTCCTTGCGGCGAGCGCGGACACAGAAATCAAAGATAGTTCCGAATTCACGGCGTTGATGGAGGCAGCGCAAAATAGCCGGGCCGGCGCGGTTCGAGAGTTGCTGAAGGCGGGAGCCCATTGTGATGCCACGGATTCTTCCGGCCAGACAGCGCTAATGATTGCGGCTCGAAGCGGCGATACGGATATCGCCCAAATGCTTCTCAGCTCGGGCGCGGATATCAACGCTCAAGACAAAGACGGCTCGACAGCGGTCATGATCGCTGCGCATTATGGTCAGCCGGATACGGCTAAGGCTCTGGAGGATGCCGGCGCAAAATTGCCGTACAGAGCTTCTCAAGAACTTGCCGCTGTGGGAGACACTACTGGAGAAAGCGCATCGACCCGTTTGTTGCGTGCGGCCGCTCACGGCGATGTGCGCGCAATGCAGGAATCGCTCCGTCAGGGAGCCGATAAAAATGTCAGAGACAGTATTTGTGGGCGAACTCCTCTCATAGTGGCGGCGATGCATAACTATCCCGAAGCAGTGAGTTTGCTGATCGACGCCGGCGTTGACAAAGAAGCCAAGGACAATACAGGTTTCACAGCCCTGGTTTTCGCTGCCGGCGCAGGTCATGTGAAAGTGCTAAAGGCACTGCTTGATGCTGGGGCAAATAAGGATTTTAGCAATAAAGACGGCTCGACTATTCTGATGTACGCAGCCAACGCCGGCGATGCCGATATAGTGAAGGCGCTTATTGCCGCCGGAGCGGACAAAGAGGCGAGGAACCGGGAAGGTTGGACGGCACTGATCTATTCCAGCCAGAATGCAGACCCGGGAGTGGCCGCCTCTCTGCTGAGTGCCGGAGCGAAACGAGACAGCAAAACGGCTGATGGATCCACAGCATTGATTTGGGCAGTTAGGAACGGCAACATAAATGTTGTCAAGGCTCTGGTCGCCGCGGGAGCGGACATCAATGCGAAGAACAATAAGGGCGACAACGCTGCGACAATCGCCCTGGAGTTCGGGCGAGATGAAATAACCGAAGTTCTGACAGCGGCAAGTGAGCATCGGCCGATTCCATCCGCAGCAACAGTAACTACCGGACAAGGAAAGCATCACAAGAATACCGGCAATGTGATGCCGATTATGGTCCATTGAGATCGAATCGGAAATCCCGTTAAAGTTGCGTTTCCACCACCATGCCGCGCGGGTAGATATGCATGGCGGCACTCAGTTCTTACAGGCACACATTGAGCGAGACTGGTTAGCTGTCGCCGGAGATATCAACATGCTGGATTCGATGACGCGCCATTGGTGGACAATTGCGCTGCGGGGAATTATCGGAGTGCTGTTCGGGATCGTGGCTCTGGCGTGGCCAGGCGTTACGATTGCGACCCTGGTCATGCTTTTCGGCGCATATGCTGCCGTGGACGGCATTGTCGCATTGATGGTCGCAGTTCGGCTGGCCGGCCAGCACGGACGCTGGACGGCATCGGCGGCGCAGGGCGCAATCGGGCTGGCCGCAGGCATCCTGGCGTTTGCATGGCCGGGATTGACGGCCGTTCTACTGATCTACCTGGTCGCCACGTGGGCTGTCGCTTCCGGGATCATGGAGATCGCCGCCGCCATTTACCTCCGCCGGCATCTGGCGGGCGAATGGCTGCTTATGCTTGGCGGCGTGATCTCCGTCGTGCTTGGCATTTTCCTATTTGTGGACCCGGCGGCGGGAGTTGTCGCCACGGCCTATATGATCGGCGCTTATGCCCTCTTCTTCGGCTTCTTGCTCTTGGCCCTGGCGCTTCGTTTGCGGGCGCTTGGAAGAGTTACCACCGCAGCCGATCTCAAACTGCGGCCGCAATCGTAACCCGTTACATCCAGTCCAGGCCCTGCTGAGCATAACCACGGACGGCGTCCCACCATCCATCGACGTCCGGCCGCTCCACCGGCAGTTCGCGGGCGATCGTCTGCAGGGCGCGCAGGGCCAGTCGCGGGGCGAAGTCGCGACGGGAAACGCCTCTGCGCCAGAGGAACTGCTCGACGAAGCCGGTGTGGACAAATGGATAGCAGTCGTAAATCCATACCATCGCAAGGCCGAGCAGCGGATCGCCGAAATGCCCATATGGACTGCTGAACTCCGCGAGGGTATTCTCGGTCAGGCGAATGTCTCCGGGCCAGCCCAGTGGGGCCTCAATGTCGACTTGCGGCGTTATTGCATGGATGCGATAACTGCCCGGAAAGAAATGCATATAGTCGGTGTAGACGAGCGGATCATGCATATCGGCCACCGCTGCCTGGACCTTGCATACGGCATCCCGGAACCACGGGTCCAACCGCCACTTCTCAACCTGACTCCCCGGATTATTCAGCCATATATCTCCCTTCCAGAGATCGTGATCCGTCAATGCCGCAGCTTCGTCGGAGAGTGTTCTGCGGGGAAGCAGCTTTCCTATGGGATCGTCGCTTAACGCAGGAGTAATTGACTGCAGGCGATCGATCCCCTCGAATGCGCATTCAGTCGCGATACGTATCCGGTGCGGCGTGCCTCCAAGGGCCCACAGCGACAGATTTTCTCCCAGCGGCGGCTCAGCGAGGGCGAGAACTTCAAGGTCTCGTCCTGTGATTTCGCTTAGCAGGCGCGGAACGGGTATACCGAGTCGGCGCAACGCCGGCAGGAGATCGGCTCGCTCTTGAGTTATGTCGGCGCGGAAGTCAATAATCCTCTCGGAGCCGTCCGGCAATGTCAGAGTGACGCGCGGAGAGAACATCTGCCAGGGTTCGGGGTCGTTTTGAACCCTGGCGATATCCGCCCCGGGAAATGCGATGTCAAGCAGCCGCATATGCGATGCGGACAGCTTATGAGTTGTGGTAGGCATAGATATCCTTTGAGCAAACGGCAATTCTAATTCGGCGCGAAGCAGGCGCTTGGCCGCCATCAAACGGCTGCGCACGGTGTTAAGGGGCACATCGAGCAGGGCCGCCACTTCGGTAAGCGTCCACCCGCCCATATAGTGCAAAAGAACAGTCGTGCGGTGGGAATCGGACAGGCGTTCCACCGCGGTTCGAATGGCAATCCGGCCGGCATAGTCTGTTTCCTCCGCGACCTCGGTCAGCATCGCGATAGGCTCGCCCAACCGCCTGGTGCCTCGCCGGCGGCGGTAGTCGGCACAGTGCGAGAGGGTGATGTGCTTGAGCCATGGGCCGAACTGAGACCTGTCCCGCAAATCGGCGAGACGCAGCAGGGCGTAGACCAGACTTTCCTGGGCAACATCGAGGGCATCGTCGGTATTGCCAAGGGCGCGGCAAGCCATGACGAATGCCAGGTTCCGATGCCGGTCCATGAGCAATCCGGCGGCCGACCGATCTCCGGCCAGCGTGCCGGCGATAAGTTGTGTGTCTGTTTTAGGCATCATCAGTGAATAGGCGCGGCGAGGCTGTGAAAAGGATCAAGTTGGCTTCGAATTATTTTTCGAGTCTATCATGCGTCAACAGAGAGTCGATCACGACACAGCGAGTCACACTGAGTCACAATACTGTGACTCGCTTACGACTCAGTGACACGATTCATGACTCAGTTGCGAGTGATTCACGACGCGCTTGTGACTCGCTCCTGTGAGTCACCCATTTGAGACTCATGGAGGCTTCTGTTGTGACTCCTCCGATTCGGGCCTGAATCCGAAAAAGAATCGACACTTTGCTACTTGGCCATATCGAAAACAGGTTTAAGTTTACGCGATTCGCAAAATGGGAATCAAGTCGAGTCACAGTGAGTCACACTCCTACTACTACCACGACTCCAGAGAATCGATTCTTCTTATAGGATTCCGGATTCGAGTCACACTGGCGTATGCTCGTCAATTGAGGCTCTTGCGTTACACGCATTTGCTGCTCAGAGACATCATAATAGAGGGAGAACTTTGGAAGAGCGGAAGACGGATATGACGGACGGGCGTTCATGCAGGTAATGTCTCTGCAGCTCGAGGACTTTCGGAACTATACACGCCTTGCCCTTGAACCGGGGCCGGGCTTGAACGTTCTTGTGGGACGCAACGCCCAGGGCAAGAGCAACGTCCTTGAGGCTGTATATATCCTGGCTACGACAAAATCAGCCCGGGCCGGCAAGGATCTGGAACTCATCAAGTTTGGCGCTCTCCATGCTCGCGTTATCGCATCCATCGAGCGTGAACGGTCGCCCGAGATCGATCTTGAACTGCTGCTCTCAACGACGGAGAAAAAGGCGGCCCGGCTGAACGGAGTGCGGCATACGAAGCTGGCGGAGGTGATCGGCCAGTTCAATGCCGTGTTGTTCGAGAGCGGAGACCTTGAGATTATCCGCGGAGAACCCTCCATACGCCGGCGCTTCCTGGACCTTGAGATCTCGCAGACATCGCCGCGTTACGTGCACGCTCTTGGGGCGTATCGCAAGACGCTGGAGCAGCGTAACAGGCTGCTGCGCGATTTGCGGGATCAACGAGGCAGCCGGGACTCCCTGAGCGCCCTTCCCGTATGGAGCGCGCAGCTGGCCATGTATGGCGCGCGGCTGATGGATCGCCGCCGCCAGTTCCTGGAACGGCTTGGCACGATTGCCTCGGAAGTGCACGGCGTGCTCAGCGACGGCCGGGATGTGCTGAGATTGGTCTACGCGCCGTCGTTTTCGCTGGAAGGGCTGATGACCGAGGAAGATGTCCGCGAACGCTTCCTGGACGTCGTAGCGGGCGCTGAGGGGGATGAACTGAACCGGGGCACGACTCTCTTTGGGCCGCAGCGCGACGATCTCGTCTTTACGGTCAACGAGCAGGACTGCCGGCTCTTCGGATCCCAGGGGCAGCAGCGAACCGTGGCGCTATCGCTCAAACTCGCCGAGAGGCAGCTGATCGAAGAACTTATGGGCGAGCCGCCGGCGCTTCTGCTCGACGACGTGCTCTCCGACCTCGACGATGTCCGGCGTCAGCTGCTCTTTGAGATTACGGCAAAATCAGGTTCGCAGACGTTCCTGAGCTGTACGAATTTGCGGGCATTTCCGGGTAATGTTTTGGAACAAGCGACGGTTTATGGTGTTACGGCAGGCGAGGTTACACGCAAATGAGCTCTGGGTTTAGTGGCAATGGACGGGGTGGTTATCGGGGTGTGCGGCGGGACGGCCGCCGCCTTCTGGCGGCCAACGACGTTATTCTTTCAGGACTTCCGCAGGATCTATCACAGGCGCTGCGGCCCCATATGGCAAAGGCGATCTGGTCGAGAGTGGTCGGCCCGCAGGTGGCTGCGGTTACACAGCCCGTTGCGATCCGCGGCGGCGATGTGCTCGTGGTTCGCGTTAAAAACGGCGTCTGGGCGAATGAGCTCACTCTGCTTAAAGATGACATACTCACGCGGTTAAACCGCGCTCTTGGCGGCAAGGTCCTCAGCGACATATACTTCGGCGCCTCGGGGCTTCGCGTTGAAGAGGCCAAGCCGGAAGAGCCCGCAATTCCCACACCCACGCACGAAGACCTGGAAGCGATGCCCATCGAGCCTGTCCGGGTTCTTGAGATCGAGGGCAAGGTCAAGAACATCCGCGACGCCCAGTTGCGGAGCCGCATGCGCGATAATCTCATGCGCATGGCTCAGGCAGCCGAATGGAAGCGCCGGCACGGATGGGAACCCTGTCTGGACTGCGGCACGCTGGTCTATCCACGCCACGACAAACCCGGCATTCTGCTCTGCCAGGTTTGCCGCATTAAACGCAGCCGTTAAGCGATCTATCCCCCAAAGCCGTTAAAATTAGCGGCATTACTCTTAACCCTGCTCCCCAACAGGGAGCAGGAAGGCGTCTGCCACGCAGAGTCCGGATGCTTCCATACGCCCTTCGAACGCCAATTTCTCCGCATGCTTCATTACTCCCACGATAACTCCAGACGAGCCGTAATATTGCTGTAACCTTGTATGGTGAATATTAGCCTCAATCGGGCAGAATGTTCCTTAAGCAAGCAGTGTTAATATCCTGTCTGCGTGATAAAAGTCACTGACGCATGAGTATTAAGAATCCTGAAATATCCGACAGCGGCTTAGAATCGTGAGTACATGGCCGATGCACTTCTCTTCCTTTTCGATTGACCAACTGCCGAGCGGAATGCGCCTGACGCGGTCGACGAAGCCCGATGTCGCGCTGATTGCGCGTGTCCTCGCCTGCTGTGTTCTGTTTTTACTGAGCAGTATCACCTTCGGGAATGTCATTGCGCATCATCTGGGCGAATCCGGTATCCAGATTTACGTCATGATTGCGCTGAGCGCCGTCGTGTGCGTCGTGTGCATGGCTGCTTTTCTCTATGCCACGTTCCAGGTTCTGACTCTTATCGCCGGCTCGGAGGAATGGCATGCCGGAGTTAACATGATCAGCCACTCGATCCGGATCGGCAAATGGTCGCACACGCAGCGGTTTACGAGCAGCGCCTTGATCATCCGATCCACACGCTGCTGGTGGCGGCCGTCGAATCGCGTGAGCCATGAACTGTTTGCGAACGTCGAGCGGGAGTGGCCACTTATCTGGAAGCACCATCCTATCATGAAATCGAATCACGCCGAGGAGATTCAAGACCTTGCCACGCTGATATCCTGCTTCACCGGCTGGATCATCGTTCAGGAACGCCCCTCCCTTTGCCTGCAAAGCTACGAGTTCTCCTCCGCAATGGTGGAACGAGAGTTCGACTAGATTCGGCAGACTGGTGATATCGTACATGCGCCATCCGGAGAAAGCTGGTATCAAAGTCAGCATTTGTACTCCATAATAGAGTCATGTCAGCCTACTGCGCCTTTGCCCCCACGGATCCCCTTCACGCGTCTTATCACGATGAGGAATACGGCTTCCCCATTACCGATGACAACCGTCTCTTTGAGCGCCTGATCTTTGAGATCAACCAGGCCGGCCTCTCCTGGTCGACTATCCTCAAGAAACAGGATACGTTTCGCGCGGCCTACAGCAACTTCGACATCGATACCGTCGCGGCTTACGGTGACGAGGATATCGCGCGCCTGCTGGCGGATCCGGGAATCATACGCAATCGACTCAAGGTGAACGCAGCAATCGAGAACGCAAAGCGGATCCAAGCCTTACGTAACGAGTACGGATCGTTTGCGGCCTGGATAGACGCCCATCATCCGCTGGATAAAGCCGGCTGGGTTAAGTTGTTCAAGAAGACGTTCTTATTTACCGGCGGCGAGATCGTCGGTGAGTTTCTGATGAGCTGCGGCTACCTGCCGGGAGCGCACGCGGAGGACTGCCCGGTTTACATGCGGATTGCGGAGTTGAAGCCGGCCTGGATGCGTTGAGAGGCACTCCCGCTACATGCAGATGCAATCCCGTAAACATCTCTCTTACTTCCCCTCGCGGCCGTAAAACTCTGCAACAACTCGCAGCCACTCATCGGCCATGAGTTGGTGGCCGGCGTAGGTGGGGTGAATGCCGTCCCAGATCCAATAGGCGATTGGCGCTCGTTTGGCGGCATCGTCGAAGACCTTTTGAAAGTGGACGACCGGGGCGTGGTATTTTGCTGCCAGGCGCTCGACGGCCTCCCGGCGCAGCTTGACTTCCGATTGCCATAGATCCGCATGTTCCAGGACATGCCCGTTGGGGAGAATGAACGGCTCAGAGAGAACCAGTTTGACTTTCGGATTGGCGTCGACGGCTTGTTGCAGGATCTGGTCGTAAGTCTTTTCGAAATCGTCTGAGCCGGCCGGGGTTCCGCCCTTGCCTATAGCGCCCATGGAATCGTTTACGCCGATAAGCACACTGAGGATATCGGGCTTGAGCTCGATCGTGTCGGTCTGCCATCGAGTCGCGAGGTCCGTTACGGTGTTACCGCTCACTCCCCGATTCAGGAATGCCCAGTTCTTTTCGGGGTAGTGCCCTCCGCACCGAGCGGCGATCAAGTATGCGTAATCCTGGCCTAGAATGTGGTTCGGATCTTCCGAACGCCAGCGGCCGCCGTCGGTGATGGAATCTCCCTGAAACAAAATGCGCGCTCCGGGCGCAAACGGCAACATGGCATCCTCCCTCATAGTATGAAAGCTCGCGTGAATCGCTACGGTCTTCTTTGCGGCCAATGTAATCACGCCCCCTTGTTTGTGAATCCCAGTCATTATGATGGCATGTGGTATACCATCTACCGACAATGTATCCATGATGATATTCGATGGGAACACAAGTGTGATCGACTGACGGTCATTGGACGTTATCGATGTGGATATGGTTCCGGCGGGCATATTCCAGGCGATTTCGTTGACCAGGATGTTGCCGCGGGCTCGGGTTCCTCGCAATGTTCCCTGAGGCAGAATGGCCGGCAGGGCGGGCAGCAATGACAGGCAGCCGGGCCTTGACTGTATGATCATGCGGTTGACGATCTCGGGGGTTGCCCCGTTGCCGTCGTCGCAGAGGACCCTTGGGCCGCCGTAGTGAGCATCGACCATGCTGGGATAGATCGAGCGCAGCTTTGCCAGCTTTTCGACGCGGGCGAATGCGACATCTCCCATACCGAATCCGGTGGCGGCAAGGGCTGTGTGCATGAAACCGTGGGTGGCATCTTCTTCGCTGGCGGCAATTCGATTGTTCAGCGCCACGATGGCTGCGGCGAAGAGTTTCGGATCGTCTTCTTCGCTGAACTGCGCCGACTCGAACGCGCCATAGAGGTGCATGAGATGCCGATGGTCGTTCTTTTCACCCTGAGTGGGGTTGGACCACTCCTTGAGCTGGCCCTCGTCGTTAATCAGCAGCGGAGGCAGCTTGGCGAGCATCGCCTTCCATCGCGCGACTCCATCCTTCTCGACCCCGAGTGTTTCGCAGCCCGCAATCAGATTCGTAAGCAGCTCGTGCGTGATCTCGATATCCTGCGACGCATTATCGCCCCATCCATTCTCGGCAGAGAATGACGGCCGGAATGTGTAGTGTCCGGAAGCGTCCTCGGAGCCGCGCAGGAAGTCCTCCCAGAAGAGTGCGCATTCCTTCATGTAGGGAATTGCCCGAGTGCGCAGGAATTCGCGATCGCCAGTGTATTCGTAATGGTCGTAGTACCAGTGTGCGATCCAGCTTGCACCGGGAGTCCAGAGATTCCCGGGCCATCCGCCGCCATAATGCAGGGCGAGGCCGTTGTTCGATGCGCGGCTGCCGGTGAGAATGCCGCCGCAGCCGTAGAGGTTGCGGGCATTGCGCCGGAAGTCGGGCAGGTAGCTGTCCCAGAGGTTGAAGTAGCCGTCCATGCATTCGGCGAGATTGGCGCTGTAGGCGAGTTCGGTATCGAGCTGCAGATTCGTGTCTGTGGTGTAGTCTCCCGACCACGCCGGCTTCCAGGTGCCGCTCCAGATACCGAAGAGATTCGGCGGAGTCTGCGGACCAGCGGAGCAGAGATAGACATACCGGCCGGCATCGTACATGCGCTCAAGCAATGCGGTTGGCAGACGCTGTTCCTTCTGTGCGAGATCCAACAGCGCCTCAGATGACAGGCCGCGCTCCGGTGCCGGGGCGTTCAAATCGATCGTTACACGGTCGAAGAGCTTACCCCATGCTCTTGCGTGCGGCCTCAGGAGCGTGGAGTAATTGGAATTCATAGACTCCAGGTCGTCCTTAAGCTCCGTCATCCAGCGCGAATCGTACTCTTTGCCTGCTACCTGGACGCTTGTGCGCTCAGCATGGTGAAATCCTCCGGCAAAATCCGGATTGTCCGGCGAGTTCGGCCAGGCCTGTGAGCCTTGCAGCGGCGTGCGATACGGCAGGATGCGCATGATGAGCGTCACCGAATCGGCGTCTTTCACGGAGACGGATTGTCCGTCGCTGCTCTGGTTGCCGTTCTTTGCAATCACGCGGATTGCGGCATCGTATCCGCCCTTGCCGTGGACGTAGACATTGTGCGCCGTGATCCAACCTGTGGCATGGGTGATGTGGCCTTCAATGCCGTCGTTGCCGAGTTTTTGCATCGCTAGATCAAGCGATACACCACCCTTTGGCCCGGTTGTCGTAACGACGATCATGTTATCGGTCTTCGAGACAAACATGCGGCGCTCGAAGCTGCCCCTTGCGGTGCTCCATTGCGTCCATACTTCTCCGGTGGCGAAGTTCTCGACACGCGCATAGTCGTGAATCTCTCCCGGCTGTGGCTGGTGAATATTCAGGAAGAAGCCAGGATGGAAGACATCGGTCCAGATCAGGTGTCCCGGCCAGCCTTTGTCCCGCATGCGATCCAGCATGAAGTCCTGACCCGCTTGATACCCCTTTTCTCCGATGATCCGGCGCATCTCCGGAAGGAACTCGCCGACATTCGGGACCTGCTCACGCGATCCCGCCGGCAGCCAGAGCTTGCAGTGGTTGACGAGCACGGTGTCGTTGCGCGGATCTCCGTAGAGCATCGCGCCCATGGTTCCGTTGCCGGCCGCGAGGGCGTCTTCCCACTGCTTTGCCGGCGCAATGCTGACTGTGCCGTGCTTGGGCATGAGCGCAGCGGTGTTAGTAGCGGGAGTGATCAATCCGTCCGTCGAATCGGATACAGGTTTCGTATCTTGAGTTGTCAAAGCGATATCCGTAAAGGTTAGATGTACATTCGAATTGCCATTGCCGGCGTAGCACACGTTCATGGCCAGGGTGAACGCCGTTATCAGGAGGAGGGGGAGCGCAAAAGAGGAGGTCTTCATATTTTGTGTTGTGCGGCGATACAGGCTATTCGCTAACAATGCAATCCGCAGAGGTAATTATGAGTGAACAGTATTGGCGAATACTATTCACAAAACCGCACAGAATATGGATAAAACCGTTATTGGGATGATGTTACGCCGACTGACAGCTGTCAAATTTCCGGCTTAGTGATAGCATGCGCCATAACGTCTTTGTCGAAGCGAACAGCAATGACAGTGTCTACCGGGTTTGTTGTCCGATCAATGCCCTGGATCACTACAGTTCGATCGGTATTGACGATGAACTGCAGCGGAGCTTTCGTGAAAACATCATATGCTTTGACGGGACGCAGTGGTCCGACCGGTGGCAGGGTGAATGTATTGCCCTCATAAGCGCGCAGGAGGTGCGCATAGACTGTTTTATCCTTGTAGCAGAATCCATACTGTCCGTCTTTAGGCTGCCAGGGGCCGCCTCGTGTGCGGTAAATTGCCTCTCCCACTCGTGCAATCCACGCTCCCGTTTCACGCAGCCTCTGTTCGACGAGGGGCGGCATCCGGCCATGGCGGTCCGGTCCGAAGTTCAGGAGCATTACCATATTTCGCACTACGCAATTCGCCAGATAGTCGATGATCCGGTCGCGTGAGAAGACATCGCCGCGCGCGATGGCGTCCCGGCTGTAGCCCCAGCCGCCGCCATGCATGCTCAAGTTTTTGTCCCACTGTTCGGCGCTGCGGATAGGACCGACAACGGCGGCGCCGCCTTCTTCCTCGCGGACATCGCCGATCCAGCCGTAGCGGGGATTGACGATCACCTGTGGCTGATACCGGCGAACCATACCCATAATTCCCAATGCCTGCCCCGTATGATCGTGGTCCTGGTAAGCTGCGCCGACTGGCCAGGGATTCGCGGGATCCAGGTAACGTCCCGGTTCATGGAAATAAGCGGCGTCCGCGTCCGATCCGCGCTCCGCCAGCCATCCACCGTCCCAGTAGATATGATCGATTCGCCCGTAGGCAGTCATGAGCTGCTTGACATTGGCGTAGTTCTCTTCTTTCATCAAGCGTGCGTTTTCTTTGTGAGCGGGTTCCGTCTTGTAGCCGAACACGTTGGGTTTGCAGTCCGTGCCGGTGACATCGTAGTACCCGGGATAGCGCCAGCTCAGAGGCGAATAGTAGAGGCCGACCTTAAGACCGGCCTTGCGGACAGCCTGGGTGTACTCCTTAACGAGATCGCGCTTCAGTGTCTGGACGCTGGTGAAGGCCTTCGGGTGAGGGCTGTCAAATAGGCAGAAGCCGTCGTGGTGGCGGGCGGTCAGGCACATCCACTTCATGCCGGCCTCCCTGGCCACCTCTGCCCAGTGATTGGGATCATATTGGTCGGCGGCAAAGTATTCGTCTCCACTCTCCGGGTAAGCGTACTTGCGGTATTGATCGGGCTGCATTGCGGCGCTGTGCATGTACCATTCGCCTTGTCCGGGGCCGGCATAGAGTCCCCAGTGAATGAACATGCCGAACTTGGCATCCAGCAGCCACCTCAGTGTTTCGTTCGATTGCTGGGCGATGCCCAGGTCAACTCGTGGAACGCGCGCCGGTAGGGCTGTAATGCTGTTGGTGACGCCGGCGTCAATGACTGCTGCCGCCGCGCCTATATAGCGCAGGGTCAGATCGTCGGCATAGCAGGTTGAATCACCTGTGGGATGGAGCAGAAAGACGACCGCTCGGGTGTCATTCGGCCCGGTGGTAAATTCGATAGAGGCTTCGGTGAAGGCGACGAGAGGAACGGACACGGCGCGTTCAGCGCCACCGCTTTTGACGCCCAGCCGCACTTCCTCCGCGCCGGATCCGCTTCGAAGCCAGCCTGTCAGACGATATGCCGAGTTCGGCCGCACAGATACCGTCTGCTCTACCGATGACGGTCCCGGACCGAGCGACAGGGAATGTCCTGCGCTGTGGGTGGGCTGGCTTACGATTCGAGCTGTGCCTGCTATGAGATGCCATGGCTCAAGCGATTCGGTCTCAAAACCTGGATTGATGAGAAGGGGGTGCTCCTCGTCTGCCCGCGCGGATCCCAGGCCTGCGGCGGCAACCGCTCCTGCCATGATCTTCAACACTTGCCTCCGTGAGAATTGAGACTCGCTTATTTTGTCCTCGATCCTATACTGCCGCGCCGGCTTTATGACTTCAGCGAGCCTGGCACGTTACTGATAATTATAGGTGAACAGTATTGGAAAATACTATTCACAAAGCCGCACAAAATATAGATAAAACCGTTACCGTCTTCGCTATTTTTCGTGCACTATATTGAAAGTGACGACAACCGGCTCCGCGGATTTTATCTGGGGAAAGGCCGATGTCCCCCACTGCCAGGCAACGATCCGTACTGCAAGCGGGAATTTGCTGCGCGGAGGGATTGGCGTAAATCTCAGCGTGTCGCCGTCGATCTCGGCTGGACCGGAATCGACATAATAGTCGACCGGCAGTCCGGATGAGGCGGTGGCGGCCAGTTTGATCGACTTGTGCGTGTCATTCACGTCACCGGCCAGTGGGAACGTGATCACATTGTCGTTGCCGATAGTATTGCGCGCTACGAATACGCCGGCCGGCTGAGAGATAGCCATTTCCTTGTATCCGTCCGGAATCATTGTCGAAAGGAAGGCGTTGAATGACACGCGCCCTTTGCCGACGGAATATGTTTAGCGAATGTCATCCTCACTCAATGCTCTACTATCGTAACGCTTACATTGTCGAACGTCGCGTTGTTTGCCTTGTCGTTGTCCGAACTCACGGCCATGCCGACGTAGACGTCATCCGCCAGACGCACCGTCACAGGTGCTCCGACCTGGTGCCAGGCAATGCTGTCAAGGGACTGGTAAGCTGTATATTGATCGCCTGTCCTCTTGAGCCGGAACCAGCCAGTCCCACCGGAGTAACCGCTGCCGTATTGCCAGTGGAATTGGTTGAGGCGGCTAGAACGCGCGCCGAAGCGCGTTTCCCGCCCGCCGAGATCGCCCGTGACGATCGCCACTGCCTTCGAATCGGCATCGAGAGCATCACGAATCATCAGCCCCTTACGCGATGGCCAGGCGCCATCGCCCGAAGCGCCAATTCTGCGCGCGGTGAACGTAAAGTCGCCCGTCATTTTCTTGTAGACGAACGAGAATGCATCATGGATATCGCTGTCGACACCGATGCCATCCACGCCCGAGCCGGTCATACCGAGCGTGACGCCATGAATGTTCGCGTGGGTGGCCGTCCCCTTGACCTTGCAGTCGCCGATATCGGTCTGCGTCCAGCCCGGCGGGAGTCCATCCAGCATCGAAACCGGCGTCGCCGATGCGACATTCGACACGCCGGAGGCGCCGGTGACATTGCGCGAGGCAACACGATAGTAGTAGGTCTTCCCGACCTCAAGTTTCCCGTCGTAGTAGACAGGAAACGTGCCACGATAATTGCTGATCTCCGCAAATGGTCCGCCGGGTGAAGTCGAGCGCGACACGATAAACCCATCCGCCATTTTGCACGGCGACCAGGTGAGCAGGATGTCCTCAACGCCGGCGTCAGCGGTAAGCCCCGTCGGAACCGGAGGGGCAGCAGATGGTGGATACGGCGACTTCTTTGCATCAAGGGTGTAAATCATAGTGCCAAAACCGAAGTTGTCGTCGTGCTGCATCCCTTCTGGCCGGTACAGTGCAGCCATCGCAGTCAGACCGGGCGATTTCAGTCCCTTCAGGACCACGTAGTGGTTGTACAGGATCTCCCAGATTGGACGTTGCAGACGGCCGCGCCCCTGGCTCTGACCGTTATAGTCCGAGTGCCAGTATTGATTGACATGGTCCTCGTTGTTGTATGGGGTATACGGCACATCCTGCCATAAGTTGTACCGCGCCACATATTCAGCGGCTTTCAGAAGCCGGTTGTGGTCGTAGCTGTAGAGGTCGAGACCCTGATTCCACGCGATCTGGCAGAACATGGCCATCATGCCCACGCCAAGCTGCGTGTGCTCCTGGTCGCGCCCGCTCTCCTGCCACTGTGCGATACCACCCGGGTAGACAAATGGGATTGCGTGCTCGATGCTGCCGTTGCCCGCGCCATGCTTGAAGTACTCGATTGCTTCGTCATACTTGGCGCGGTCATCGCACAGCACACCGATCGCCTCGATCGCGATCATATTGCAGAGATCCCAGTTCGCCCAGTAATGGGTGATAGGGCAATCGTCGTGTCTGACGAGGAATTCGTGGCATGACGGATAGAGATAAGTCTCCATCATGTTCTTGAAGCGCGAGAAGTCATCGGGCGCCCAGCCTGGATAGAGCCGCAGTACTTCGGCCGCAACGGCAAACTCATAGACGGGAATACCCATCAGCCCGCCTTCGAAGCTGTGATCGACGACTTTCACCTTTGAAGACCAGGCATTGCAGATCTGCACGGCGCAGTCGGCATAACGCGTGTCGCCGGAGATGTACCAGCGGATCGCGTTGAAATAGGCGGCGTTGGCATCCGCTGATGCCCTCTGCCGATTCTTGTCCATGTTGTCTGTGGGAGCGGCGGCATATGTGGACTGCGCTTTGGAGTTGGCGATCAGGGCATTCCAGCTATCGATCCACGGGTGTTCGCCGGCGGCGACTTTCGCTTTCATCCGGTCGAGATCCGCCGTCGTGTGCAGGCCGCCCGGATGGACGAAGCCAGACTGCGCCCCGGCTGGCCGATCGAGGCTAAGCACCGTTACAAGAAGCGCGAGGCAGAGGAGAAAACTAACTTGAGAGTTTGTCATCTATTTGTTCACTAAACATTTATTGGTATTATATTAGCGATCATCGACTTGGATTCATTCTCGAGTTCGCGATGATGCGAGAGTCGCTTTCGTTTGATCGCCCGGGCAAAAATCCGCGGGTGCGTCTCGATATAGAGTTTGCTGTTCAGGCCGTAATTGTCAGCATGTCATGGGTGAAGATATATTCGGGCATGCCGCCGCCCACGAATGCTTCAATATCGTTCACGGCCTGGTGGCCGAGATTAAAGCACGGCGGTCCTGCGATGTGCGAGGTGTACACGACATTCGGCAGGCGGCGCAGAGGACTATCGGCCGGGGCCGGTTCAGGATTTGATACGTCCAGGAATGCCAGCAGACGTCCGTTTTGAAGGGCGCATAGCAGCGCTGCCTCATCCACGCATGCTCCGCGAGCCGTGTTGATAAATATTGCGTCGTCCTTCATCGCGGCGATCTCTCTTGCCCCGATCAAGTTCTTGGTGGCTGGTATATCCGGGGTGTGCAGCGTGACGACATCCCCGGCCGCGCAGAGGTCGATGAGACGCTCGACTTTGGTGGCGCCCATCCTATCGATCTCATCGGCGCAGACGTAAGGATCATAGACTCGGATGTCACAGCCGAAGGGCTGCAGCAGGCGGATGACGCGCCGGCCGATCAGAGATGCTCCGACCACACCCACTGTCGAGCCCATCAGGACACGCAGCTTCGGCGGATGGGGCGCGACAGTGCGTCGATTCTCATCCGCGTTCTCAAAGACTCGTCGCAGGCCCAGGATAATCTGCCCGAGGGTCATCTCGGCGACGACATCGGCTAGGGCCGGCTTGCAGGAAGCGATAATGAGAGATCGCTCGTCAATATGTGCCCCGAACATGTGCTTAACGCTCCCGGCGGCGTGCTCCCAGAGGACAAGATGCGGGCAGGCGTCGAGCAGTTCGGCGCTCGGCATCGGCGATTTCCATGATCCGACGGCAATGTGGCAATCGGCGAGAATCTCGATAGCTTGATCCGGTGTCAGATGTGTTTTGCTGGTCGCCCACGTGACATCGCCCAGCTGATTAAGCCTGTACTGGTCAGACTTTGCGATGATTTTGTTGCGCAGCGGCTGCTCGATAATTACGCCGATTCGCGGTCTGTCGAAATTGCGTCTCATTGGATCTCTTCATTTTATGCAACGGGGTTAGCTTGGCGCTAAGAGCAGCCGCAGAGCCAATAACTTCAGTTGTTGGCTGCTAGGCTGTGTCGTCAATTAAGCCATATGACTGCGGCTGCAAGATGGATGCCCGCCAGGAAGTTTTGGGCTAGCTTGTCATAGCGCGTTGCAATAGCCCGAAAGTCTTTGAGCCTTGCGAAAA
>Ga0105237_10001062_pt1 | contig 36906 bp, 35 predicted proteins | sample KBSC24metaG_FD_81520 | JGI IMG/M metagenome (GOLD analysis project Ga0105237, IMG submission 81520) | Corn rhizosphere microbial communities from Kellogg Biological Station, Michigan, USA - KBS C2-4 metaG | ecosystem: Host-associated > Plants > Roots > Rhizosphere > Soil | place: Michigan, USA...
AGGTAAGGTAATTATAGATCTCACCGTTGAAGGTGATCCATGCTTTCTCATGAACATCGGCCATCGGCTGGTGGCCATTCCGGCTCAGGTCGATAATGGAGAGTCGCCGGTGTCCAAACACCAGCCCTGCCTGATCATCAGAAAAGATACCTTCATCATCGGGTCCGCCATGTTTTAAGGCGAAACACATCCTGTTTACTTTTTCACGAATTTCTTCCGGTTTCAAGCGGTTAGAGATTATTCCGGCAATACGGCACATACGATAGGGGTATATTCACAGCTTCGCCCCGTAAGTCACATGGGAGAAGCGTAACTTATTAATTTACAGCACTATAAATTTAAATTCACCGTGCGTTTTGTTGAAATATAATGGCATTAAATTAAATCAAAAAATACCACTTAATTAGTATAAAACTATTCACATCGGGCCTATTTACTCACATTATGTGTTTTTAAAATCGGCTTATTAACGAAGCAGCAACATGAATGATGATGGAGCAACCAAGATTCTCTAAACGCAACGCCAATTGTTTTTGCGAACGATACGATACCATTTCGCCTGTCATGCCTTTAAGCGGCCCTGCCTTTATGATTATCTTTTCGCCGGGGAGTAAGTTCTCTTCTGTGATTTCCAGCTCAAGCGAACTGGTCATCAGTAATCTAAGGTCATTGATCTGGCGATCGGGCATTGGCGCAATTTTACCGCCGAAATAAATAAAGCGGGCCACGCCTTTGGTCATTAATACTTCCGATTGCTCATATTCAGTAATATGAACAAACAGATATGACTTGATAAAAGGTTCATCAACCCATTTCTTCCTGTCGCTCCATTGTTTTAGCTGGCGCCTGATGGGGAGATAGCTTTCAATCCCTTTATTTAACAAAGCCTGGTGAGCCTTTTTCTCAGCACGCGGGTGCGTATAAACCGGATACCACTTAGCTGTTCCCCCTTTTAACCTTATATCCATGTATGAGTACGGTGCGTTTATTTAAGCCAGCGCCTTATGTCCCACCACTTATACACCTTTTTATCTACATAATAGTCCGACCCCTCATAGCCACTGTAGTCCGAATAATAGTAGTAATGTGTTCCGTGGTTTTCACCCGTAAATTTAGTAGTATAATACCTTGAATGCAGCAAATCCTCAGCAAACGCGTTTAGTATGATCACCGTATTATCCAGGTGATATTCATTAGCTATGCGCTGTGGAACGGTTGCTGCATAAAATTTGGATTTACCCGAACGGATAACGAAAATATTGATATCGCTCATCCTGATCAGCGGGATCGCATCCGAAACCAGACCGATAGGCGCGGTATCGATCATGATAATATCGTACCTTGTTTTAAGGTCCTCAATAAGTACTTTCATCCTGTCGGCATGCAATAGCTCCGAAGGGTTTGGCGGCACAGGGCCTGATAAAATGATGTCCAGGTTTTCCTGTCCGGTACTGCGTATCACATCATCTATTGTACATTGGTTGGCCAGGTAATTACTGAGCCCCCTGTCATTTGGCATATGAAAGGTTTTGTGCAGGCGCGAACGGCGCAAGTCGGCTGCTATCAGCACTATTTTTTTATCTATGAGGGATAGAGTACTTGACAGGTTAACCGCTATAAATGATTTGCCCTCACCAGCCACTTCCGAAGTGATACAAATTATCTTACTTGATTTTTCGGAAGAGATAAAACTTAAATTCGTACGTACGGAACGGACAGACTCCGCAAAGATTGATTTAGGCCGGCTAACAGCCAGTATTTGTGTATTGTCCTCATCTATCATTTCCGGAAATTTCCGGATAACGCCGATGATCGGTATCGTGGTAAGGCTCTCCACCGTTTCTTTATCATAAATGTACGGATTGAGTATCCTGATCAGGATAATTAATCCCAACCCGATAACAAGTCCGATGATCAACGCCGTACGGTGTATCGTATGCTCATCCGGTGAAACAGGGCCGAAATTTGGTTGCGCCGGTTCGATAATGGTTGCACCGGGTAAAATAGCCGAACGGCTGATCTGGGCATCTAACTTTTTTTCAGACAAGAAAGAATAAACTTTGTCGTTGATCTCGAAATCCCGTTTTAAACCGATATAGTCCCGTTCGGCAGCCGGTAGCGTAGCTATTTTTTGATTAACGATTTCAAGTTGACCATCAAGATAGCTAATGCTCTTGTCAATCCGTTCTATTGAAGACTCAATGTTATTTAAGGCGGCGTTTTTAAGCTGCAATATTTGCTGATTGATATCTTTTATAGTTTGTGAATTATTATTGTAAGTTTTTAAAAGCGTATTCTTTTCAACCAGTAAATTATCGAGGTTTGTGATCAGTCCGCCGAGTAAAGGATCTATTTGCCCGGTAACGTTAAGATTGATCGGAATATTTTCTTTTTCTTTGGTGATCTGGTCCCTTAACTGTTCCATCGCAATTAGCTCGATCTTCGCAACTGAACGTTGTGATTCCAATTCTTTAACCTTGCCAAACTGAATGTCAGATGCCGCGGTAACGTCCATGATCTTTGAGTTCTGTTTGAACTGCTGGATGGATTTTTCGGAACCTTTCACATTATCTGAAAGCGATACCAGTTGGCCATCAATAAACTTGATCATTTGGGTTGCCGACAGGGTTTTCTGATTACGGTCGTAATTCAGGTACTCCTTCATGATCGCATTCAGAATATCGGAGGCAAACTGCGGATCAGAATCAGTTTCCTGGAGGGAGATAATGTTTGAGTTTTTTACGATCTCGCTTGTGCGGAGGCCGCCTTTGACCCGTCCTACAAAATCCTCGGGGATATTAAACCTGAACATGAAGATCGTGCTCTTCGCTAACTGCCCGGGGCTCTTAATACTAAAAGCCATATTGCCGATGGTGATGGGAGTATTATAGGCAAAAGTCTGATGCGTTGGTTTTTCGCCAGTTCTGTAGCTCAGATCAAAGGTATTGCTATTAATAGGTTTAAAAGTGAACAGGCCACGAAAGAAATTTAAACTATCGAACTTTAAAAGCTGGATGTTGAGCAATTTTTGAGGATATACTTCTGTAGTTCTTACCCTGCCCGAAATGAAGAAACTTACCCTATAGTCAAGGTCTTTTATTGCGCTAAGAATTAGTGTCCGGCTCTGCAAAACAAAAGTTTCACTTTGGATTTTTGAAGGGCCTTTGTCGTTGCTGTTGATTACGCCCACAAGGTCTGAAAATTCAGATTTCTTTTCCTCGATTTTTAATGTGCCTGATGTGGCGTAGGTTTTTGGAGTATACCACAAGTAGGTGTAGGAAATAAGCAGCGATATAATTACCGATGCCGCTATCCAATACCACCGGCTCAGCAGTATTTTGGCAATTTTATAGTAATCTACTTCCTGGTTAGGTAATTTTTTGGTTACTTTTTCAGTTTCTTGCATTTAACGGTGAATAAGCGTGTAAATGATTAAAGCTGTATTGAGTATGATCAAAGCAGGTTGTATTGTGGTTGATAAATTTTGCAGTTGATCATTCTTTATCGCACGTTTATTTTGTGCAATATATATAATATCATTGTTTTGGAGGATAATTTTGGGATCGGCCAGTGTATTTACTTTACTCAAGTCGACCTGGGTGACCTGTGGGTGCTTGGGGTCACCCCTTATGATCTTAATTGTTTTTTCGTCCGCTCTATCTGTAAGCCCTCCTGCTTCTCCAATCATCTCCACCAAATTAGTCCTGTCCTTCACTAGCGGAAAATTCCCCTGTGCCTTTATCTCTCCCAGTATCGTTACTTTCAGGTTAGTGATCTTTAACTCTATAATGGGGTCTTTGAGCAGGTTTTTACGATAAAGGTCTTCGATTTGTTTCTGAGCTTCGGCCCTGGTAAGCCCTGCGATAGGCACATGCCCGATGACCGGAAGCGCCACCGTGCCATCATCTTCTACCTGGTAAGTTTGTCCCTGCGAAGCTACTCCGCCACCTCCTGCACCGGCGGTTGTAGAAACCGGGGCATCGTCTACGATATATTTAGCGTTTTGCAAATTCCGTATCTGCAGTATATCCTGCGATTTAATATGGTAGTCGCTGGTGCCCGCGCCGGGATTCGCTTGGTTGTTTAGGGCGCTGTCGGGAGCTGTGCCGGGCTGCTGAAACAGCACTTGTTGTTGTTTGTAAGAACAAGAGGTTAAAATAAAAATTCCAAAAAGAAAGCCTGTGGCAATTAGGGCGGTATAAAAACGCATATACAATCGGACTGCTTATTTGTTTATATTACGCAGCAATTCCAAAATTACATATTTTGTGTATATTAAAAGTGTATTTTTCTCGAAATGCAGGATTTAAAAATTTCTCTCATCACTGTGGCATTTAATGCCCAAAATACCATTGATCGTTGCATTAATTCGGTATTGAGGCAAAAATTCAACAATATTCAATATATAGTTATCGACGGTAATTCAACCGATAATACAATTTCAATAATAAATCAATTCAGGGACAAGATCGATTGTTATATATCAGAACAGGATAATGGGGTGTATGATGCTATGAATAAGGGCATTGCAATGGCTACAGGCGACATAATTGGCACGCTTAATGCGGATGACTATTTTACTGATGATGATGTTTTACAGGACGTTGCGAATGCATTTGTAAAGCAAAACACCAACATATTATATGGCGACCTGGACTATGTAGATCTGAATGGCCGCATCGTCCGTAAATGGCGTTCGGGAAAGTACAGAAGTGGGAAATTCAATTGGGGGTGGATGCCGCCTCATCCCACATTTTATTGCAGAAAAAAGTTATTTGAAGAGTTAGGGTCTTATAGTTTGGATTACGGCAGCGCCGCAGACTATGAACTGATGCTGAGGTTTATACATTCGAACAAGACGCATGTATTTTACCTGCCTAAAGTAATGGTGAAAATGGTTATTGGAGGAATAAGTAACAAAAGCTTTGGCAATCGCGTACAAGCACTGCATTTTGATTTGAAGGCGATGCGAAACAATAATATTTTTCTCCCTATTATCACGATATTATTTAAGCCTCTTCGTAAGATAATGCAATTTTTTTAACAATAATGAAAATATTATTAACTTGGTCAGCTGATTATAGACTATAACTGACCCCCTAACAATTATATTCCATGACAGAATTTTTACATTCATATCATCTGGTGTATTACATTATAATAGTAACGGTTTCTTTTCTGATTACATTTCTTGCTATCCCCTCTATTTTACATGTGGCCCGCGCCAGGCATTTATATGACGACCTGGGACATTTCAGAAAACAACACGACCATGGAATCCCTCGTTTGGGTGGTGTAGCCATTTTCGTCAGCTTTACGATCACTTCTTTATTGTTCAGTATGACCGATAAGTCGCTTCCGATCAATTATATGCTAACAGCCTGCATCATTTTGTTTGCAATGGGCCTTAAAGATGATCTGTCGGGAGTAAATTCACGCACCAAGTTTTTTATACAATTTGTAGTTGCATCTATATTGGTATTATTAGGTAATATCCGCTTAACCAGCATGTATGGTGTATTCGGTATTTACGATCTGCCTTACTGGCCAAGTGTAGCCTTATCCATTCTCACCATTATTCTTATCGTTAACGCGTTCAACCTCATCGATGGTATCGACGGGCTGGCCGCTACCACCGGTATCGTAGTTAATGGTTGTTTTGCTGCCATGTTTATGTATATGCACCAGTATGAGCTGGCTGCCGTTTCATTAGCGATGGTAGGCGCCATATTCGGATTTTTGAAGTTTAACCTGACACCCGCCAAAATATTTATGGGCGATACCGGCTCCTTACTCATAGGATTGATATCGGTGATAATGGCTATTAAATTTATCGAGTTAAATAAATTTACAAACATTAAAACACCTGAGATATACTCAGCACCTGCATTGGCAGTGGCTGTTTTAATAGGCCCAATTTTCGATACCCTAAGAGTTTTTGTATTACGTGTATCAACCGGTTTATCACCTTTTGCTGCCGATCGTAACCATATTCACCACCGCATGTTAAGGCTTGGTTTCAATCACCTGCAAACTACTTTAATATTGGCCGGACTAAATGTTATCTGTATCGGCATGGTATTATTGTTCAGGGGATATGGTAACTCTATTTTGATCGGTATGATCCTGGTAGTTTGCCTTTTGTTCAACTGGAGTATTACTTTCTTCCTGCGTTCAAAAGAGCGCGAAAGTGTTACTGTAAAGAATTTATTTATCTGATAGGATATTCCTTCCTCTAAGAAATTACATAGACATTACGCCTTTGGACAGGTAGCTTATATCTGTCCTTTTTTATTTGCTTAACTTTGCGCTATATATTTTTAGTGTTATGAGGATAGCCATAAATGGATTTGGACGTATCGGAAGGATATTTTTAAGGAATATCATTTCCAATCCTGATATACAGGTGGTGGCCATCAATGACCTTGCCGATACCACAACGCTTGCCCACCTGTTTAAATATGATTCCGTGCACCGCAGGTTTAACGGAACGGTTGAATTTGATGAAACAAACCTAATCGTCAATCGCAAACAGATAAAAGTATTTGCCGAAAAAGACCCCGCCAAATTACCCTGGAAGGAACTGGATATCGACCTGGTAATTGAATCAACAGGTAAGTTTACTTCAAAAAAAGGCGCTGAGCAGCACTTAGCTGCTGGTGCTAAACAGGTGATCATTTCGGCGCCTTCGGCAGATAAAAGTGTGCCAACCGTAGTTATCGGAGTGAATGACGAACAGATCGATCTGCATTCGCCCATCTTATCCAATGCATCCTGCACTACCAATAACGTAGCCACTATGGTAAAGATACTGGATGATAACTGGGGCATTATCGACGGCTATATTACTACGGTACATTCCATGACGGGCGACCAGAGCCTGCACGATGCCCCGCATAAAGATCTGCGCCGGGCAAGGGCAGCTTCGGCCTCGATTATCCCAACCACTACGGGAGCTGCAAAGGCAATAACCAGTATTTTTCCTCATCTTGACGGGCAACTGGGCGGTGCAGGTATTCGTGTACCGGTGCTGAATGGTTCGCTTACTGATTTTACCTGCAGTTTGAAAAAACCGGCTACCGTAGAGGCGATCAACCTGGCCTTTAAACAGGCCGCAGAAGGGCCGATGAAAGATGTATTGGAATACACCGAAGATCCCATAGTTTCAACTGATATATTAGGTAACCCGCATAGCTGTATTTTCGATGCCAAGCTGACCTCGATTGTGGGAGGCCTTGTGAAGATCGTAGGCTGGTATGATAACGAAATGGGATACTCCAGTCGCCTGGCCGAGCTGGTAGCAAAAATAAGCGCACTAAGGCATGATCCGGTTTATTCAGGTTGATGATGTATTGCCTATCCGCAATGAAGTATTGCGCAAAGGCAGGCTTACGCTGGACGAATGCCGCTTCCCCGGAGATCAAGACGAAGGCTCATTTCATTTAGGATATTTTGACGGGGAACAGCAGGCCTGTATAGCCTCCTTTCACCCTAAGCCATACGGAGAATATAAAGGTAAGGCATATCAGCTCCGCGGAATGGCCACACTTGAAAAATACAGAGGAAAAGGCTTCGGCAATCAGCTGGTAAATTTTGCGATAGTTTACCTGCGCGGACAAAAAGCAAACTATATATGGTGTAACGCGCGCAAAAAAGCGATCAAATTTTATCAGAATCTTGGTTTCGAGATTATATCCCCCGAATTTGAAGTAACTAACATCGGCCCTCACCATGTATTGTATTTGAAAATTCAGTAGGATAAGAAGTGCGGTAGCATAACCTTTTACCTTTCGCCTTTCTGCTTTCACCTTTTCCAAAACACCTTTTTCATTTTTACGTTCAGAATTTAGAATTAATTGCTCAATTTGGCAGCCCGTAAACAATACATATGAAAACAGTAGATCAGATCAATTTTTTAGGAAAGAAAGCGCTTGTCAGGGTTGATTTTAATGTCCCGTTGGATAAAGACTATAACATAACCGATGATAACCGCATGACGGCTGCTTTGCCGACCATCAAAAAAATACTGACCGATGGCGGCGAAGTGATCCTGATGTCGCACCTGGGCAGGCCTAAAGGCGGCCCCGAGGAGAAATTTTCACTAAAACATTTGATCCCTCATTTGTCTGATCTGTTGGGTCAGCAGGTAGAGTTTGCTGATGACTGTATCGGCCCCGATGCTGTTGAAAAAGCAAAGGACCTGGAAAAAGGAGAAGTACTGTTGTTGGAAAACCTCCGTTTTTACAAGGAAGAAGAAAAAGGAGATAAAGATTTCGCTGAAAAGCTCGCCGCTTTAGGTGATGTATATGTGAACGATGCATTCGGTACAGCACATCGCGCTCATGCTTCAACAGCAGTGATCGCCCAGTTTTTCCCGGAAGCCAAATGCTTTGGTTACCTGATGGCTGGCGAACTTGCCAATGCTGAAAAGGTATTAAATGATGCCGTGAAGCCTTTTACCGCCATTATGGGCGGCGCCAAGGTATCCGATAAAATTGAACTGATCGAGAAATTGCTGGATAAGGTAGATAACCTGATCATAGGTGGCGGCATGGCCTATACCTTTGCCAAGGCGCAGGGCGGCAAAATAGGCAAATCATTAGTGGAGGAAGATAAACTAGATCTGGCAAATAGCCTGATCGCGAAAGCAAAGGCTAAAGGTGTTAACCTTTTATTGCCGACTGATTCTATTATTGCAGATAACTTCTCGAATGACGCCAATACTGATACCGCGCAAAACGATAGCATAAAAGACGGCTGGATGGGTTTGGATATTGGCCCGGACTCTATTAAGGCATTCAGCAAGGTGGTAGAGGAATCAAAAACTATTTTATGGAACGGCCCGATGGGTGTTTTTGAAATGGAGAAATTTGAACAGGGAACCAAAGCCATTGCAGAAGCGGTGGTGAAGGCAACGGAGAGCGGAGCTTTCTCACTGATCGGTGGCGGTGATTCTGCTGCTGCGGTAGCCAAGTTTAACTTCACCAATGATGTAAGCTACGTGTCCACCGGCGGCGGCGCTTTGCTGGAATATATGGAAGGCAAAGAACTGCCGGGCGTGAAGGCGATAAATGAATAATCCCGTATTGTAACGATTTTGTGAAAGCCCCGATTTATTGGGGCTTTTTGTTTTATTATCTACCTTTAGATTTTATACTCATAATAACTGATGAAAAAACTACTGCTTATCACCTTAAGCTTTATGCTTTTGGCTTCCCTTGCTTTTGCTCAGCAAAATTCTTCTGACGCGGCTTACGTAAAAGAAAACTACCAGAAATACGAATATCAAATACCGATGCGCGATGGCAAAAGGCTGTTCACCTCGGTTTATGTGCCTAAAGATCAATCCAAAAAATATCCCATCATGATGGACAGGACGCCTTACAGTGTAGGCCCTTATGGTGCCGATGCTTATAAAGGTTCGCTTGGCCCGTCGCTGTTGTTTTTACATGACGGCTATATATTTGTTTACCAGGACGTGCGCGGCCGTTTTATGAGCGAAGGTATCTTCGAAGAAATGACGCCCGAAAAAGAAGTACACAAAACCAAAAATGATGTGGACGAAGGCACCGACACTTATGATACAATCGACTGGCTCATCAAAAATCTGCCCAATAATAATGGCAAAGTGGGCGTGTGGGGTATATCCTATCCAGGCTTCTTTACTACCGCTTCTTTATTGAGCCGTCACCCGGCTTTGGCAGCAGCCTCACCCCAGGCGCCAATGGCCGATCTGTACCGCGATGATGCTTTCCACAACGGTGCTTTTATGCTAGTGGCCAATTTTGGCTTTTACCCAGGCTTCACCAACCGTCAAGATGACAAGCCTACGCAACGTCGTGGTAGTCGTTTGGTTTATGGTACCGAGGACGGCTATGAGTTCTATCTTCGCATGGGTTCGATGAAAAATTCGAATGATAAATTCTATAAGGATACCATCCGCTTGTGGAACGAGATGATGGATCACCCCAATTACGACCAGCATTGGAAAGACCGCAATGTGCTGACCCACCTGCATGATATTAAAACGCCAACCCTGGTTACCGGTGGCTGGTATGATGCGGAAGATTTGTATGGCGCCATCAACACCTATAAGACATTAAAGAAAGAAAACCCCAATACCCCGATTTACTTTACGATGGGCCCATGGGTGCATGGCGGCTGGTCCCGCGGTAACGGTGATCATTTGGGCGATATCGATTTCGGTGGACCGACCGGGCCATTCTATCGCGAGAAGATTGAGTTTGCCTTCTTCAGTCATTACTTAAAGGGAACAGACATGGCACTTGAACCTGTATCTGCCTTCGAGACGGGGGTAAACCAATGGAAAACCTACAAAACCTGGCCCCCAAAAGAGGCGGAGGATAAAAACCTGTATTTCTTGCCAGGCGGCAAGTTGTCTTTCAACGCACCTTCGGCAGCCAATAGTTTTGACGAGTTCATTTCCGACCCTGCCAAACCGGTGCCGTTTGTTGATGGTATCACCCTGGATATGCAACGTGAGTACATGACGGCCGATCAGCGCTTCGCTTCACGCAGGCCTGATGTGCTGACCTATCAGACCGACGTGTTGGATAAGGACGTAACCCTTGCAGGGAACATCTGGGCCAATCTTAAAGTATCTACCACGGGTACAGATGCCGACTGGGTAGTAAAAGTGATCGACGTATATCCCGACTCTGCAAAGAATAACCAGTTTACAGGCAAAGGCGTGTGGATGTCCAACTATCAGCAAATGGTGCGCAGCGAGTCGATCCGGGGTAAATTTCGTAACAATTTCAGCAAGCCGGAACCATTTGTTCCCGGCCAGGTAACACCGGTTAATTATGAGCTGCAGGATATACTGCACACCTTCAAAAAAGGCCACCGCATTATGGTACAGGTACAAAGCACATGGTTCCCTCTGATAGACCGCAATACCCAGCAATTCCAGGATATTATGAAAGCGAAGGATACCGATTTTAAGAAAGCAACTGAAAGGGTATATACCTCAAAAGATCATCCAAGCTTTTTGAAGGTCAGGGTGATGTAAAAGTGTCCAATTTTTTAGTTCGACAGACACCTGCGTAGGGTATTCCATTTAGAATGTGTGAACAGTTGGAACAGGTGGAACACTTTGGAGCAGTAACAATAGTTAAATGATTTAATTATTGGAGTATTTTGAGGGTAAGTAATTAATAACATGAAATATCAACTGTTAATGAGCATTATTATAATTGTTTTTCTGGCGGCATGTAAACCGCATAAAAACGATTATAAGGATAAAGCAGTGGGTCTAAAAAAAGACGATTCGATATTTTTAGCTTTAAAAGATACTGCTCAGGCATATATACGAGATTTTATAGACACGCTGAATGTATATGGTAAAGATACTGTTAAATATAAATTTCAAATAAAATCGGATTATGTTGATAAGGGAGTACACGAACACATGTGGTCCCAAATATCTAAATATAAGAATGGCGTATTTAAAGGCTTATTTGCTGATTCAGCAATTGATGTAAAAAACATAAAGGCCGGAGATTCGGTGTCAATTCAAAAAAAAGATGTAGAGGATTGGGTGATTTACAATACAGTTGATCATAAATCAATGGGATATTTTTCTGAAGAGTATCTCAGGTCTAAGGCGAAAAAATCTCAGAAATAAATCAAAATGAAAACAAATATATCGAAGACTTCAAACCCGTCGCTATATTTGGATATCCTAATCCATGTAAAGTATTATGAATCAGGCACCCCAGCCCAATTTCGAATCGTCGGCTTGGTGGTCAAAAAGACGTTTGAAATATAACAAAGGACTTGTAATAGCCGGTATCGTTGCTTTTTTCTTATATGTTATACTTGCCTCGTTGTTGATTGAACCCTATGATCGTGATTTTGAAATAACACTGTTTACAACAGCCTTTCAGGGTTTTGGGTATTTGATAATGATAGGAATTGCCAACCTTTTTTATTTTCTGGGCCCTTTTATTGATAAACAGTTTAATAAGGAAGGGAACGAGCTTTTCAGATCCAGATTATACAATTTGGGGTATTGTTTTTCTGTTTCGCTGCCTTTTTTAATTCCGGTAATAATCGTTATCCAATATTTTACTATTTACGCCAAATAGTTATAATGCTCAAACAAATTGAACTCTTCATCCTCGAAAAAGACGAACCCGTAACCAGCCTCTTTTTCAGCTTGCGCGAACATATCATTAATTACGACCCCAATATCACCGAGGCCTATAAATTCAACATGCCATTCTTTTATTATAAGGACGAGCGGTTTTGCTACCTGTCGGTTTACAAAAAGGACGGAATGCCTTATATCGGGTTTGTAGAAGGCAAAAGGTTTGAGCATCCTGCCTTGATGCAGGGCGAACGCGCACGGATAAAGATTTTGCCGCTTGATCCCGAAGCTGATTTGCCTTTTGATATTATAGACTCAGTGTTAAAAGCAGCACTTAGTTTGTATAAATAAATATAGCAGATGGTTTCCAAGCCCATCGCTATATTTGGATATGAGAATATTCAGATCAACATTATGCATAGCGGTTTTGATGGTATTGTACGCATCCGTACATGCGCAAACAAACTCACAACCCTATATCCTCGAACACGAAAAGGAAATAGCCAAACCAGAACCCGGCACCCATAACGGCGGTGGCAATACTACAGGCTATAGTTTCTTTTCAGGTGCGGATAATTTAAAAATAGTGTTTCGTAAAAGGGTGCTGCATCCGGGTTCGGCAATTGGTTATCATTTGCAAACGGAGGATGAGATCTATTATATCATCAGCGGCACAGGCGAAATGCAGATGAATGGTAAAACGTTCGCAGTGAAAGAGGGAGATGCGATATTGACCAGGCCGGGAAGTTCGCACGGATTAAAGCAAACCGGTAAAGATGATCTGACTATTATTATTGCTTATCAAAATAAATAAACCTTGAAAGAGCTTGATAATTATTACTTCCAAAAAGAAGAGCCCATAAAAAGCTGCCTGCTTTTTTTACGCGGGCACATTCTTAATATCGACCCTCTCATTACTGAAGCCTGGAAATACGGGATGCCGTTTTTTTGCTACGGAAAAAAGATGTTTTGCTATTTATGGGTGCATAAAAAGAACGGCCTGCCTTATATCGGAATTGTAGAAGGAAAGAAGATCGATCACCCGGCATTGATCATCGAAGACCGCGCCCGGATGAAGATCATGCTGCTTGATCCTACTACAGACTTACCTATGGAAACCATCAACGAAATCCTGGCGACGGCAATCGCGTTATATAAATAAGCTTGCTTGTAGCGAAACGCACTGATAATGCGTAATATAGATAAACCTAAGTGCCATGAACAAGAAGTTGATCCCCCTGATTTTCGCCGCTGTTCTTTTTTCCTCATGTTTTCATGATGGGGTAGAGCAACCTGCCTGTGCCACCCACAACTGCACCAAAGAATTCGTTACGCTTTACTTTAAATTCGTGGATAAAAATGGAAACCCTATAGCAGTAGATGGCTACAAGGCTGTTAACCTGCGAACCAATAAAACCCTGCATGATAATGGTTTGATTGTGCCCGGCGTATATCCTCCTTCGTATAGCATTGCCAATGATGCCGACCTGGTAAATTTATCCGATAATGGTGATGATGTGGCTATATCGGGCACCGATCCGGTAAGCAATCAAACTAAAACAGCCGTTGTTAAAGTTTCAGGCGGTTGTAATTGTCATGTCGCAAAAGTTTCCGGCCCAGATCAGTTGCAATTTGATTAAACCTATTCGAGTACTACCGTTTTGTTTTTATAGATAAATACCCGGTCGTCAAAAACCACACGGAGCGCCTTGGCCAATACCGCCGTTTCTATTTCTTTTCCCGCTTTCATCATATCACTTGCAGTAAGCGAGTGCCCCGCTGATATGATTTGCTGCGCGATGATCGGTCCCTCGTCAAGCTCATTGGTCACAAAATGGGCGGTTGCGCCAACCAGTTTCACGCCGCGTTCATAAGCCTGTTTATAGGGATTGGCACCGGCAAAAGCAGGTAAAAAAGAGTGGTGTATATTGATGATCTTATTGGGGAAATGTCCTACAAAATTGGGAGACAGGATACGCATAAATTTGGCCAATACAAGGTAGTCGTGTTGATATCTGCCTATAATATCAAGTGCTTGTTTTTCAGGATCATCGGCCGGGTTTTCAAACAAAACATGATGAAACGGAACATCAAAACGCTTGCATATATCCTCCAGGTTATTGTGATTACTGATAACGCATTGCACAGATGCACCCAGCGTTTTAAAATAGTTGCGGATCAATATATCAGCCAAGCAATGATACTCTTTGGTGACCAGTACAATGATCTTTTTCTCGGGATTTGGATTGATCTTAACCGTAGCATCCTGTGGCAATAGTTCACGTAATTTTTGCTCCAGTGTACCGTTGGACTGTTTATCTACCTCAAGCCTCATGAAAAATAAATTGGCCGCCTTATCCACGTGCTCATGCATGGCAAGGATGTTGAGTTTTTCCTCAGCAAGCAGCCCCGATATTTTCGCTACCAGCCCGATCTGGTCCGTACATTGTATAACAATAACCATAGTTTATAATCCAGACGACAATAATAACATTCTGATTTAAAATCTTATACGTTAATTGTTGGGTATTTGATATTTGTAATGAGTTAATAAATAAATAGTATGCCTTGTAGCGATTTAACGGAGGCATACGTAATGATATAAAACAACTTATTATGTATAAAATACTATCAGTACTGGCGCTGATCATAATTTGTTCAGGCTGTACAAAAAATCAAAAGACGGCCTGCGGCACCCAAACGTGTACGGATGTATTCGCCTCTCTGGGGGTGATTTTTAAGGATAAAGTCCACAAGGGAGTTAACGTCGCTGATTTTAGCGTGATCAATACGCGCACCGGTCAAAAATTAACCAACGTGGTCAGCGCTACCGCTGATTTTGTTCCCGGTTACAGGGTTGTAGCTGATGATAGCAATTTGATCGACCTTTCAACAGACGGCGATGACCTGAAAGTATCCGGCACCAACCCTACTACTCACGAGATCCAGACCGCGACATTCAAAGTAGCCGGTGGCTGCAACTGTCATATCGCAAAAAAGTCAGGCCCCGATAGTATTGTGTTTAAGCAATAATTTTCGTCTGCACATTAAACACCCACTGCTGTAGCGCTCCAAAATACCAGGTAACCTTCTTTTGATTTTTTTAATCTAATGGCAGTCAGTTTTTTGTGCGGGTCGATATTTAATTTAAGCAGGTGAATGTTATGATGATCCTTTTCGGTCATTTTATCTTTTTTGCCCCATTTTGCCAGGTCGGTAACCACATAATTTAGGCCAGGATATTTTTCGGATACATTATTATAGTAATCCGGTAACAGGTAGTTTTTTGTTTCGGTGCCAGTGGTATAAACCAATTGAAATTGAAGTGAAGATGGCCCTTCTGAGCTGCTCAGTCCCAAATAAATTGCGGAATAGGTGCTTTTTGGAATAGCGATCGTGAACCCGCCCTCGCCCGATACAAACCTGGCCTGGTTATGTGTGCTATCGGCATTATCATAATGAAGCTTAATTTCCGGATGCTGGTCATTCGATGGAAAAACAGGGTTATCCGGCAGGGCATGAGCATCTTTATCGCCATTAAACTCAGCCGCAGAATGGGTAAGATAACCATCTCCGTCACCGCCTCCGTCCATGCCTTTTGTCCAGCTAACCAGCTTGCCGTTAGTGAGCGTAGTAACCGGTCGGGCATTTAACAAAGAAGAGATATTTACCTGTGCTATTTTGGCCTTATGAGGTGTAAAGCAGCAGCAAAAGACGACAGTAAAAAGAAGTAGTAATGGTCTGAATTTCATGGTGTGGGATCAGACTTACGAAGTTTTTAAAACTTCGTAAGTCTATTTAAAAAAGTTAATTAGTGCCCGCGGTCTTCACTGGCTCATTTTTGCGGAAACGGGTCTTAATAACCGCCAGTTCAGCATCGCTCAATTTCGAGGTAGACTTCAATTCTTTGATGAAATAATCTACTTCTTTTTCGCTTGCAGGACAGCCCATATTTTCTCCTGGTGTATCGAGTCCGGCACCCTCGGGACGTATCTGGCAATCGGCCAACGTATTGCCTTTGGCATCTAAAATAAACCAGAACGGCAGGCCCGATTGTTCGCCTTTATATTTCTTTAATAAGTCTAATGATCCCGGATTTTCAAGGTTCTCTTTTCCAGCATGTTCCAGTACATCCAGGTAGACAAATACATAATTATCGTCAAATGATTTTTTGCACGCAGGATCGTTGACAGATGCCTCCATCTTTCTGCACCAGCCGCACCACGAGGCATGGAAGATGAGGATCACCTTTTTGTTTTCTTTAGCGGCTATTGCATAAGCGTTATTTAACACAATTTCAGCTGGCTTTGGAATGTCTTGTGCAAATCCCGCATAGCATAAAAACATAAGCAGGATGAGTGTAAGATAAGTTTTCATAGTAAGGATGTTTTAAGATTGACTAAAAGTACGGCTATTGTTGCTGATTTGCAAAACGCGGGAGGAGCCGGTCATCTAACAAAAAAATCATGTTCCATTTTAAGATTTAAGTTCAATTAAGTGGGAGCCGAACAGGCATTTTGTTTGTTGAAAACTTTTTGGTGGTAAAATATGGTAAAATGTGGTAAAAGAAATATACTTTTACATTACAAAAATTGCCAAAAGGCCTAATCATGTCCGAACTGATAGGAGAATATGTTTGTAAAGTAGATAACAAAGGGCGTCTGATGATACCCTCTGATCTAAAACAACAGCTTCCCAATGTGGAAAGTGAGGGCCTTATTGTGCTTCGTGGTTTTGAAAAACAGCTGACCATTTACCCTAAAACAGAATGGAAAAGCAAGGTGGAAAAGCTGAGCAAGCTGAGCGAGTATGACTCAAAAAGCCGTGTGTTTCTGCGTTATTTAACCCGTGGCGCCATTCCGCTTAAATTGGATAATACCAGCCGGGTGCTTTTTCCAAAGCAGTTGCTGGAATATGCCGGTATCACCAGCGAGATTACGCTGACCTGCCTGCTTACAAGAATAGAGGCTTGGGATACTGCAACTTATAACCGGATGATGGATGATATGCCGGAAGATTTCTCGGGCATGGCTCAGGATCTGATGGATAAGATAGAAGGGAGGCCAAATGAGTAATTATCATACACCCGTTATGCTGAAAGAATGCATCGATGGCCTCGATATCCAACCTTCGGGTACTTATGTTGATGTGACTTTTGGTGGTGGCGGGCATTCCCGCGAGATTATGAAACATTTGGGCGCCGATGGTCGCCTGCTGGCGTTCGATCAGGATGCCGATGCGCAGCAAAATGTGATCGACGATGATCGCTTTGAGTTTATCGACCAGAACTTCCGCTTTCTCAAAAACTTTTGCCGCCTGCATAATGCCATTCCATTAAATGGTATACTAGCCGATCTGGGAGTTTCGTCCTACCAGTTTGACCAGGCTGAGCGCGGCTTCTCGATACGTTTTGATGCTGAGTTGGATATGAGGATGAACCAATCCGGCACGCTGACCGCTAAAGAAGTGGTGAGCACTTATAGCGAAGCCGACCTGCACCGCATATTCGGCATTTATGGCGAAATACAAAATGCAAAATCGCTGGCCCGCACCATTGTAACCGCAAGATTAAATACCCCTATTAATACTGTTGCCGACCTGAAAAACGTAATCGTGGGTTTGATCCCGAGAGGCAAAGAGAATAAATACCTGGCGCAGGTTTTTCAGGCCCTGCGCATCGAGGTAAACCAGGAGCTGGAAGCATTGAAGGATTTCCTGATCCAGTCGGCCGAGGTTTTGGTTTCAGGCGGGCGGTTGGTGGTAATGTCTTATCATTCACTGGAAGACAGGCTGGTGAAGAACTTCATCGCCAAAGGTAAATTCAGCGGCGAGGTGGAGAAGGATTTTTATGGTAACGATCAAAAACCTTTTGAGGCGGTAAGTCGCGGTGCGATAACCGCATCAGAAGATGAGATAAAAGAGAATAACAGGGCACGGAGCGCTAAATTAAGAATAGCTGTAAAAAAATGACGAATCGTTTACGAGCAGAGATTGAAGAAGAGGAAGCAGAGAAGGAGCTTATCGTTGAGGAAAAGCCTGTAAAGGAAATCACCGAAAACGTGTTATGGCAATCTTTTTTGAAAACCTTTAATTCTGACAAGGCAACCAGTGCCCTGCCGTTTATACTGTTCCTGGTTTTTTTAGGCATGCTCTATATCGGTAACATGCACATGGCCGAAAAAAGCATACGTGACATTGATAAGCTAAGTAAGGAAACAAAGGAATTAAGCTGGGATTTCAAAAGCGCCAAAGCCGACCTTGCCTATAAAAGCACACTGTCAGAAGTTGCCAAAAGGGTAGATACGCTTGGCATCAAGGAATCCTTAGAGCCGCCGCAAAGACTGAAAGCAAAGGAGGTGAAAGATGAGCATTAGAACCAACATACTCTTACGGGTTTACCTGGCGTTCGGGCTTATCCTGCTTTTCGCGGGCGCAGTGATCGTACAGCTTTGTCGTGTGCAGATTATACAAGGCAAAAAATGGAAGGCCATGTCGAGCAGTACTTCTATTCAGAATATGACGGTTGAGGCTGCACGTGGTAATATCTTCGCTAACGACGGCAGTATGCTGGCTACATCTGTACCGGAGTATGAACTGCATATGGATATGCTGGCCGGTGGTATTGACGACGAGCATGTTTTCCAGGACAAGGTAGATTCACTGGCCACCAGGCTTTCCCAGTTTTTTGGTGATAAATCAGCCCGTGAATATTCAAGAATGATGCGTAGTGCCCGCAAGGATAGCTCGCGTTACCTGCTCATCAGGCGTAAAGTAACTTTCCAGGAATTGAAAGAGGTGCGCAAATTTCCCATCTTTAATATGGGTAAATACAAAGGCGGCTTGGTGGTGATACAGCAAAACAAGCGTATCCTGCCGTTTCGCTCATTGGCTGCGCGTACCATCGGCTACAAAAATGATAATGCTACCAATCCTGCCGGTAAAAGTGTGGCCGTGGGCTTAGAAGGCGCTTATTCTGACTATATCAATGGCGAAAACGGCAGTCGCATTATGCAGCGCATTGCAGGTGGTGTTTGGATGCCTGTAAATGATGATGAAGAGATCGCGCCAAAAGAAGGCGCGGATATCATATCTACTATTGACGTTAATTTCCAGGATGTGGCGCAGGACGCGCTTAAAAAGCAATTGATCAAAACCGGTTCAGATCATGGCTGCGTGGTGTTGATGGAAGTAGCCACGGGTGAGATCAGGGCCATAGCCAATTATTCCCGCACAAAAGATGGCGACTACCAGGAACGCATGAACTATGCCATCAGCGAATCAGCCGAGCCGGGATCAACCTTTAAGCTGGCTTCGTACATGTCATTGCTCGATCAGGGTAAAATTGATACCAGTTCAACTATTAATGCGGAAAATGGCAGTTATGGCGTTATAAACCCGCGTAATGGAAAGGTAGCGTTAAAAATACATGATGCGGAAGATCCGGGTACCATCATCAGCGCTAAAAGGGCATTCGAGGAATCGTCCAACGTGGCTGCAGCAAAATTTGTTTATGGAGCTTATCACAATAATCCACAGGAGTTTATCGATAAGCTTTACAGCTATCACCTGAACGAAAAGAACGAGTTGCAGATATTCGGCGAAGGCGCGCCGCGTATCAAAAATACCCACTCAAAGGATTGGAACAAGATACAGTCCTTATATCAGATCGCTTATGGCTATGAGTCGAAGTTGACCCCGTTGCAAATGCTCACATTTTATAATTCTGTGGCAAACAATGGCGAAGAGATCGCGCCGATCTTTGTAAAAGAAATACGCCGCCTGGGTAACACAGTTGAGCGTTTCCAGGCCCGGGTGATCAACCCTAAAGTGTGTTCTGATAAAACACTGGCTAAAGTGCGTGGCATGCTGGAAGGCGTGGTGCAGGAGGGTACTGGCAAGCTGGTGATCAAAAACAAATTATATACCGTTGCCGGTAAAACCGGTACCGCTCAAATAGCAGATGGAAGAAAAGGCTATGGCGACAAGACCCATCACCAGGCAAGTTTCTGCGGTTATTTCCCGGCTGATAAGCCGAAATATTCCATGATCGTGGTGATCCATGATCCAACGATAGGCTTGCATTTGGCGGCATGGGTTGCCGGGCCGGTGTTCAGGGAAATTGCCGACAGGGTTTACTCAAGCGACCTGGATATAAGCCAGGCAGCGCCGATACAATTTGTGGGTAATACTCAATTGCCAAAAACCAAGGCAGGCAACCGTAAGGCTTTGCAGCAGGTTTTCACCAAGTTAAATATTAAACCGGTGTATGCCTCCACTTCAAGCAGCGTGGATACCAGCAACGGTTTGCCTTATGAAGAAGTCAAATATCAAAAAGGCTCCGTTCCCGATGTGACAGGTATGGGGTTGAGCGATGCTTTATATGTATTGGGTAATGCCGGTTATAAGGTTGCGGTACGCGGAAGCGGTGCGGTGGCAAAGCAATCGGTGACAGGTGGTAGTTTAATTCCTAAGGGATCAAAAATAACAATAGAATTGCAATGATGTATTTGAGCGACATTTTAGATGGATTAGCATTCACTGAGCTTCATGGCAGTGCGGATATGGAGATCAGCGCGATCGTTTTCGATTCGCGTAAGATCGTTCCGGGATCGTTGTTTGTAGCGGTACGAGGTACGCAGGTTGACGGCCACGACTTTATCGACCAGGCTGTGAGCATGGGCGCAGTAGCGGTGATCTGCGAGGATCTGCCCGCGCACGTTACCGGCGAAGTGGACTTTTTTATGGTAGCCAATACATCGGTTGCTTTAGGTACGGTTGCCGCTAATTTCTATGATAACCCATCAGCCAAATTAAAGCTGGTAGGTGTGACCGGCACCAACGGCAAAACTACCATCGCTACCTTATTATATAAACTGTTCCGCGACCTGGGTTATAAATGCGGGTTGCTTTCTACTGTGGAGAATCAGATCAATGGTGAAATAGTAGAAGCCACTCATACCACCCCCGACCCGGTAGTGCTGAATATGCTGCTTAACGAGATGGTAGATCAGGGCTGTGACTATTGCTTTATGGAAGTGAGTTCACATGCTATTGTACAGCATCGCATTGGCGACCTTAGATTTACCGGGGCGATATTCTCCAACCTCACACACGATCACCTGGATTATCATAAAACTTTCGATAGCTACCTAAAGGCCAAGAAGGCATTTTTTGATGGTTTGCCTAAAGATGCATTCGCGCTAACCAATATCGACGATAAGAATGGTATGGTGATGCTGCAAAATACCGCGGCCCACAAAAAGACTTACGGCCTGAAAAACATGGCCGATTATAAAGCCAAAATTACCGAGAACCAGTTCAGCGGTTTGTTGCTGAATATCGATAACGAGGATGTATGGTTCAGGCTAGTGGGCACATTTAACGCCTATAACCTGATGGCGGTATATGCCACCGCGATGTTGCTTGAACAGGATAAAGCCAAAGTTTTGACCAGCCTGAGCAAGCTCACCGGTGCACGTGGGCGGTTCGATTATGTGATCGCTCCTAACGGCATTATCGGTATTGTGGATTACGCACATTCACCTGATGCGGTGCAGAATATACTAAGCACCGTACACGATGTGCGCAAGGGTAAAGAAAAGGTGATCACAGTACTTGGCTGCGGCGGCGACAGGGACAAAACCAAGCGCCCTATCATGGCAAAGGTGGCCTGCGAATGGAGCGATAAGGTAATATTTACCTCAGATAATCCACGGTCGGAAGACCCTGCGCAGATCATCAAAGATATGGAGGTAGGTGTTGACCCGGCATTCAAAAGGCACACGATGAGTGTGGTGGACAGAAGGGAAGCCATCAAGATCGCCTGCAACCTGGCGCAACCGGGTGATATTGTAGTGATAGCCGGAAAGGGGCACGAAAAATACCAGGAAATAAAAGGTGTGCGAACCCACTTTGATGACAAAGAAGAGTTGATGGAGATTTTTAAACTAATGAATTAAACCGCATTAAATAGAAAGAAATGCTTTACTATCTATTTAGCTATTTGGAGAAAAACTACAGCGTCCCGGGAGCCGGGGTGTTTCAGTACATCACGTTCCGTACGGCTATGGCGGTTATTACTTCTTTGATCGTTACCACGGTTTACGGCCGCCGACTGATCGATTACCTGCGCTTTAAACAGGTGGGCGAAACCGTGCGGAATTTAGGTTTAGAAGGCCAGATGCAAAAAGCGGGTACACCTACTATGGGTGGTATCATCATCATCTTAGGTATCCTGATCCCTACACTGTTGTTTGCCAAACTGGAAAATATCTACGTGATCATGATGCTGATCACCACGGTATGGCTCGGTGCCATTGGTTTTCTCGATGATTATATCAAGGTATTCAGAAAAAATAAAGAGGGCTTAGCCGGAAGGTTCAAGATCATCGGGCAGGTGGGACTGTCGCTTATTATTGGTTTTACCATGTACGGCAACCCGGATATCATCATCAGGCAGGAAGTAAAGCCCCCTATTACGCTGGATGCGCCGGTTGAATATCATATGAAAGGTAATAAACAGGTACTTACGCAGGAGATCAGGTCGACAAAAACAACGATGCCTTTCTATAAAAACAATGAGTTCGATTATGGCAAGGTGCTTAAGTTTTTGGGTAAGGGTTACGAGCGGTATGAACTGATAGTATTCATGTTCTTTGTGATCATAATTATCACGTTCATTTCCAACGGTGCCAACATTACCGACGGTATAGATGGCCTCGCGACGGGCACATCAGCTATCATCGGGATGACGCTGGCTATCCTGGCGTATGTATCAAGTAACTACTTCTTTGCTGATTACCTCAATATCATGTACATCCCCAAATCGGAAGAACTGGTGGTTTTTGCAGGTGCGTTTGTGGGTGCTTGCGTCGGTTTTTTATGGTACAATGCTTACCCGGCGCAGGTATTTATGGGCGATACAGGTAATTTAACGATAGGCGGAATTATAGCTGTATTCGCGATCATGATCCGCAAGGAATTGATGTTGCCGCTATTGTGCGGAATATTCGTGATCGAAAACCTGTCGGTAATTATGCAGGTGTCGTGGTTTAAGTATACCAAAAAGAGGACTGGGGAAGGAAAGCGCGTGTTTTTAATGGCGCCGCTCCATCACCATTACCAGAAGAAAGGCTTTCATGAATCAAAGATCGTCACCCGTTTCTGGATCATCGGCATCATGCTGGCGATCATCACGGTGATCACTTTGAAGTTGAGATAGGTTGTTGGAAGGTTGTAAAGTTGAAATGTTGTAAGGTTAATCAAAATAATATCAGTGGAATCAAAAACAAATAGACTTGTCATTCTCGGTGCCGGCGAAAGCGGTGTGGGTGCGGCATACCTTGCTCAGCAGCAAGGCTACGAGGTTTTTGTGTCTGATTTTGGGGCGATTGCTGAGCACTATAAACAACAGTTGATCGATTGGAATATCCGCTTTGAAGAAAGTCAGCATACGGAGGATGAGATATTAAAAGCGGTTGAAGTGGTTAAAAGCCCCGGTATACCAGAAAAGGCGCCGATCATCAAAAAGATAAAGGAAAAGAATATTCCGGTGATATCCGAGATCGAGTTTGCAGGCAGATATACCGACGCGAAAATTATTGGTATCACTGGCTCTAATGGCAAAACTACTACCAGCAGCCTTACTTACCAGATTTTGAAGGATGGTGGTTTGAATGTGGGCCTGGCTGGTAACATTGGCAAAAGTTTCGCTTACCAGGTGGCTACCGAAAAGTTTGATCACTATGTATTGGAGATAAGCAGCTTTATGCTGGATGATATGTATGAGTTTAAGGTGGATATCGGTGTGCTGTTAAATATCACGCCCGATCACCTGGACCGGTATGATTATAAGCTGGAAAACTATGCGGCATCAAAGTTCCGCATCACCCAAAATCAAACCGGCAGCGACTATTTTATTTACTGTGCCGATGATCCCGAAACGATAAGGGGTATGGAAGGGAAGCATTTTGAGGCACAGCAATTACCGTTCAGCATTAAAAAAAAAACTATACCGGGAGCATATCTCGATAACGACAATATTGTCATAAACACAAAAAAAGAACATTTTCAAATGTCGATCAACGATCTGGCCCTTCAGGGTAAGCACAATCTTTACAACTCAATGGCTGCGGGTATCGTGTCCAAAGTACTCGAACTGAGAAACGAGACGATAAGGGAGAGTATGGGGTGTTTCCGCAGCATCGAGCACCGGCTGGAGTTTGTTGCCAAGATATCCGGCATCAGTTTCATCAATGATTCAAAAGCGACCAACGTTAATTCGACCTGGTACGCTTTGGAGAGCATGACGACCGACGTGGTGCTGATCCTTGGTGGCGTTGATAAGGGAAATGATTATAACATGTTGAAGGACCTGGTGAAAAGCAAGGTGAAAGCCATTGTGTGCCTGGGCAAAGATAACCGCCGGATACATGAAGCATTTGATAATGATGTAGAGATCATCGTAAATACCTTTTCGGCACAGGAAGCTACACAGGTAGCCTATCACCTGGCCAAAAAAGGCGACACAGTATTACTATCACCCGCCTGCGCAAGTTTCGACCTGTTTAAAAATTATGAAGACAGGGGAAGGCAGTTTAAGCAGGCGGTGAAGGAGTTATAGAGGGTGTTGTAATGTTTGAAAGTTGAAAGGTTGTAAAGTTGAAAAACAATGACCAGTGACAAATGACCAAATAATCGGTGAAATCAAAAAGTAATCGGTGAAATCAAAACAAAAATGAATAGGATACTAAATAACACAAAAGGAGACCGCTGGATATGGCTTATCGTCATATTGCTTTCGGCTATCTCTTTGTTGGCGGTATATAGTTCTACCGGGACGCTGGCTTATAAGCGTGGAGTGGGTGTGGAGTCAATCCTGATGAAACACCTGGCCATGGTGGTGGGTGGTATCGCGCTGATGTACATTTCGCATAAGCTGGATTACCGGTATTACGCAGGTATATCAAAGCTGCTGATGATCATTACTATACCCCTATTAATATATACATTGGTTTTTGGCGCGCACATTAATAATGCCAGCAGGTGGATCGCCATTCCGGGCACGGGACTAAGTTTCCAAACCTCCGATTTGGCCAAGCTGGCATTGATCACCTACCTGGCCCGCACCTTATCGCGCAAGCAGGAAAATATCAAGGATGTAAAGCAATCCTTTGCACCTATCATGGGAGCGGTTTGCGTTGTGTTCGCTTTGATTGCCTGGGCCAATATGTCAACCGCGCTGATGCTGTTTGGTGTAAGCGTTTTGCTGCTGATTATGGGCCGTATCAGCATAAAGCAGATATCCATAACCTGCCTTGCCGCAGGAGTTTTACTGGCAGGTATTATGTTACTCGGGCCACGCCGCCATTTGTATCTCACACGTATCAATACCTTCATGCATCCCGAAAAGGTTGATCCCGATAAAGCGTTCCAGTCTAACCATGCCAAGATCGCTATCGCTACAGGAGGCTTCTTTGGAAAGGGGCCGGGTAACAGTGTCGAAAGAAATTACTTGCCTGAATCTTATTCAGACGAGATCTATGCCATCATTATTGAAGAGTACGGCCTGTTCGGTGGCTTTATATTAATAGGACTTTACTTATTCCTATTGTATCGTTGCATCAAGATCGTAACCAAAGCCCCCAAAGCGTTCGGCGCATTATTGGCGGCTGGGTTAAGTTTTAGTTTGACGATACAAGCCTTCGCCAACATGGCAGTAGCGGTAGGCTTGGGCCCGGTAACAGGTGTGCCTTTGCCTTTGGTGAGTATGGGTGGTACATCCATCTTATTTACCAGTGTGGCGTTCGGTATCATTCTGTCTGTGAGCCGGGACATTGACGAGCCAAAGAAAGTAGTAGTGGGCGAGATAAGAGAAGTAGATAGTAATGAGCTGGCGACAGCATAATATGAGATAAAAAAGTCCATGGTCTAAAGTCCATGGACCATGGACAAGAAAATCGGTGTAATCAAATAATATTAATCGGTGAAATCAACAAGTAAAAGAATAATCATTAGTGGCGGCGGAACCGGGGGACATATCTTCCCGGCGATTGCGATTGCTAATGCTTTGAAAAAGCTTGATCCCGATACCGAAATATTATTTGTAGGAGCAAAAGGGCGGATGGAGATGGAGCGCGTACCTGCGGCGGGTTATAAGATCATCGGGTTGGATATACAGGGTATACAGCGTAAATCGATCCTGAAAAACCTGATGCTGCCTTTTAAACTATTGGGAAGTATTATGAAGTCGATGCGTATCATAAAGGACTTTAAAGCGGATGCTGCCGTAGGGGTAGGTGGCTATGCCTCTGGTTCGCTGTTGTATGCGGCCTCGTGGAAGAACGTCCCTTACCTGATACAGGAGCAGAATTCTTATGCGGGCATCACCAATAAAAAATTGGGTAAAAAGGCGAGGAAGATATGTGTGGCCTTTGATGGTATGGGACAATTTTTCCCCGCTGATAAGATCATTAAAACAGGTAACCCTGTTCGCAAAAATTCGGTTGATATTAAAGGGAAAGAGGGAGAGGCTTTTAAAGAATTTAAGCTATCGCCCGATAAAAAAACGATACTGGTAATAGGTGGTAGCCTGGGTGCGAGGACATTAAATGAAAGCGTACTGGCCGGAATGGATCAATTGACCGCAGCTGATGTACAAGTGATCTGGCAAACCGGTAAAAATTATTATGCCGGGATAATTGACACTTTAGGCAAAAAACTTCATGCCAATATCCGGGTGATGGAGTTTTTAAACCGGATGGACCTTGCATATGCAGCGGCAGATGTGATCATTTCGAGAGCAGGGGCCGGAACCATTGCCGAACTATGTGTAGTGGGTAAACCTGTAATCCTGGTGCCATCGCCGAACGTTGCGGAGGATCACCAGACAAAAAATGCGCAGTCGCTGGTAAAGGAGCATGCCTGTAAATTTATTGCCGACAAGGATTCGGTGCAAACGCTGATTGCTTCGGCCATTGCGCTATTAAATGATAAAGAAAAACAAAAAATATTGAGTGCCAACATCGGCAAGCTGGCTTTGCCAAATGCCGACGAGGTAATTGCTAAACAGGTTTTGGAGATTAGTTAATCGGTGAAATCAAAAACAAATTGGTGGAATCATAAATAAATAATGGAACTGCAAAATATAAAACGGGTTTACTTAATAGGCATAGGGGGCATCGGCATGAGCGGATTGGCCCGTTATTTTGCCCATTTGGGACTCATTGTTTGTGGTTATGACCGCACCGCGACTGACCTGACCGATCAGTTGCACAACGAAGGCATACAGGTAATTTTTGACGACCGTGCCGACTGGATTCCTATCAGTTTCCAAACGCCGGATAGTTGCACATTGATTATTTATACGCCGGCTATCCCCAAGGACTCTGCGATACTTAATTTCTTCCGTAATAAGGGTTTTGAGTTATATAAGCGGTCGCAGGTGTTGGGTATCATCAGCAAAGGTATGTTTAGCATTGCCGTGGCCGGTACGCATGGTAAAACCACTACATCGTGCATGGTGGCACATATCCTGAAGGATTCGGGGAAGGACTGCTCGGCATTCCTGGGTGGTATTTCATCCAACTACAATACCAATGTGTTGTATGGAAAGAATAACATCGTAGTGGTTGAGGCAGATGAATATGACCGTTCATTCCTGACGCTGTATCCTGATATTGCCATCATCACCTCTATGGATGCCGACCACCTGGATATTTACGGCGACCATTCGGAGTTAACCAATTCGTTCAAAAAGTTCGCTTCGCAGATCAAGGAAAACGGTACCCTGATATTCCATGAAGACCTGCCTTTAACCAGCGGGATCACTTATAGTGGCAAAGGGCATGCGGATGCGAAAGCTATCAATGTGCGGGTTCAGGATGGCGCGTTCTGGTTTGATTTTAAGGATGACCAGGTGAGCATTAAAGATATACAAATGGGTATCGCGGGACTGCATAATGTCGAGAATGCTACTGCCGCTATAGAAGCTGCTTTAAAAGTTTATGTTGAACCTGAACTGATCAAAAAGGCATTGGGTTCATTTAAAGGAGTTAAGCGAAGATTTGAGTATATCGTGAAGAAAGACGAGCACATTTATATCGATGATTACGCCCATCACCCGGAAGAGTTAAGGGCGGCGATCTCATCAATAAAACAGTTGTACCCGGATAAAAAACTCACGACCATTTTTCAGCCGCACCTGTATACCCGTACCCGTGATTTTGCGGATGGGTTTGCGGAAGTGCTGGATATGACCGACGAACTGATCATGCTGGATATTTATCCCGCGCGGGAATTACCGATAGAGGGAGTAGACGCGGATATGGTACTCAACAGGATGCAATTGTTGAATAAACGGAAATGTGGAAAACAAGAAGCCATTGATATTGTGCGGATTGAAAAACCTGAATTACTTTTAACGGTAGGTGCAGGTGATATTGACCAATTGGTAGGACCCTTAAAAAACGCTTTGGAAAATGTTTAAGAAACGCCTCTGGAAGCATATTTTGATTGGTTTTACCTGGGCAGTTTGCCTGGGAGGGCTGGTGGCGCTGATGAGTTTTATTGAGGTCAAAAAGGCAGGCGTTTACTGTAAGGAAGTGAAAGTGTATATCCCCGGCGATCAATATTTTATTGATAAAGACATGGTGAACAATATTTTGAAGGTTCACCGCCATCAATTGATTGGGCGTAACATGGAAAGTATCAACATCCAGCTGCTGGAACAAAAGCTAAAAGCCAACCCCTTTGTGGAGTCGGCTAAGGTATATGAAGATATGGATGGCATCATCCGGGTAGAGATCAGCCAGCGGCAGCCGATGATCAGGATCATGAACCAGTTTGACCAGGATTTTTATATCGATCAGCACGGAGTGAAAATACCGGTATCATCCAATTTTACCTCAAGGGTAATTGCGGCGAATGGTTATATCGATGAGGTCTTTTCAAACAAGGTAGATACTCTGCACACCGATATAGCAAGGCAATTGTTTAAAACCGCCGATTTTATTGCAAAAGATTCGCTGTGGAGCGCGCAGATCGCCCAGCTGTATGTGAATAGAGAACACGAGATAGAATTGGTGCCAAGGGTAGGCAACAACAGGATACTATTAGGCGACGCAGATTCGCTGGAATCAAAGTTTCATAACCTGCTGGTATTTTACAAACAAGCTTTGCCACAGGTGGGCTGGGACAGGTACAAGGTCATCAATCTAAAATACGCCAACCAGGTGGTAGGCGTTAAGAGTGACAATTTCAAAAAGGATTCGCTGAAGGCAGTTAAAAAAGCGGATTCGATAAAAATGAGCAAGGATACAACATCTCAAATAAATTAATTATGGACAAGAGTTCGACACTGGAAAAAAGTTCGCCAATTGTAGTAGGATTGGACATCGGGACTACAAAAATATGTGCCATTGTGGGCCGCCGCAGCAAAAACGGTAAGATAGAGGTACTGGGCATCGGTAAGGCCGAGTCTGCCGGGGTTACCCGTGGTATGGTTTCCAATATCGATAAAACCGTGCAGGGCATCACACAGTCGGTTGATATAGCCGGAACACAATCAAATGTGGAGATCCGCGTGGTGAATGTGGGTATCGCGGGCCAGCATATTAAAAGTTTGCAGCACCGTGGCCTGATCACCCGCCGCGACCTGAACAACGAAATCGGCCGTAAGGATATCGATAAGCTGATCGAGGATATGTACAACCTGGTAATGCCTCCTGGCGAGGAGATCATCCACGTATTGCCACAGGAGTTTACCGTGGATAACGAGCCGGGGATTAAAGATCCTATCGGTATGGCCGGTGTGCGTTTGGAAGCGAACTTCCACATCATTTCGGGTCAGGTAACTGCCATCAAGAATATTGTAAAGTGTGTGAACAAAGCAAACCTGGAAAGCCAGGAGTTGATATTGGAGCCATTGGCTTCTTCCGAATCGGTATTGAGTGACGAGGAGAAAGAAGCCGGCGTGGTGCTGGTGGATATTGGCGGCGGTACTACTGACGTTGCCATTTTTCACGAGGGCATCATTCGCCATACTGCCGTTATTCCATTTGGTGGTAATAGCGTAACTGAGGACATCCGCGAGGGCTGCTCAGTAATGCGCAACATCGCGGAGCAATTAAAAGTAAGGTTTGGTTCAGCATTAGCTGATGAAAATAAAGAGAACGAGATCGTTTGTGTACCCGGACTGCGCGGCCGTGAGCCCAAAGAAATATCGGTGAAGAACCTGGCTTACGTGATACAGGCCCGCATGGAAGAGATCGTAGAGCATGTTTATTACGAGATTAAATCATCGGGTTACGAGAAGAAACTGATAGCAGGTATCGTGATCACCGGTGGTGGTGCGCAATTAAAGCATTTGCCTCAACTGGTGGAGTACGTAACCGGCCTGGATTGCCGGGTGGGGTATCCAAACGAGCATTTAGCCAAAAACGAAGTGCTGCCAAAGAACATTTACGAGGAGCTGCAAAGCCCGACTTTTGCAACTGGTATCGGCCTTTTAATAAAGGGTATACAAAAGATGGAGTATAACGCGACTCCTGTTACTGCCGAGGTAAAAGTTGATAAGACCAAATATACGGAGGATAAAAAGTTCGGTTTATTTGGCAAGTTGCTGGAGACCGGAAAGAAGTTTATTAAGGATGATATAAAGGACGAAGACTTCCTTAAATAAATTTCAAATCGGCCTGTTTGCGAGTCAGATGTGCAATTGGCTGATATTTATTCACATCTGGTGACTTTTCCACATTGTTGACACTTGTGGAAAAACATTGTTGAAAAAGCTTTAATATTACAATAGGAAAATATATTTTTTCGTCATTCACATTTAGCTGAAAATAAGGATTATGCAATTTGAGATGTTAAAAGAAAAGTCGTCCATCATCAAGGTTATTGGTGTTGGCGGTGGCGGTGGCAATGCGGTAAACCATATGTACAAGCAAGGTATTACCGGTGTTGATTTCATAATTTGCAATACCGATGCCCAGGCATTGGAGTTGAGCCCGATACCAAACAAGGTTCAGTTAGGCGCAAGTTTAACAGAAGGAATGGGTGCCGGCTCGATCCCCGAAGTGGGTAAAAACTCGGCTATCGAGAATATCGATGACATAAAACAGATGCTCGGTTCCAACACCAAAATGCTGTTCATCACGGCAGGTATGGGTGGCGGTACCGGTACAGGCGCCAGCCCGATCATTGCCAAAGCGGCACGTGAGCTGGATATTTTAACCGTGGGTATTTTAACTACTCCTTTCGCTTTTGAAGGCAAGCGCCGTAAAATGCAGGCCGAAGAGGGTTTGGAAGAGCTTAAAAAATATGTCGACTCGTTTTTAGTAATATCCAACGACAGACTGCGCCAGATATTTGGTAACCTGACTTTAGGTTCTGCCTTCGCGCAGGCCGATAATATCCTGACCACTGCGGCAAAGGGGATCGCGGAGATCATTACCTTGCCGGGTTATATCAACGTTGACTTTAAGGATGTGCGCACGGTAATGAAAGACAGTGGAGTGTCCATCATGGGCAGTTCATCTGCCGAAGGCGAAAATCGCGCCCTGAAAGCTGTTGAAGGCGCGTTATTATCGCCATTGTTAAAAGATAACGAGATTGAAGGTGCAAGATATATCCTGCTGAACATCAGTTCTGGTGACAAGGAAGTAACGATGGATGAAGTAACCATTATTACCGACTTTATACAGGAAGAAGCCGGTTTGGCTGCCGACCTGATATGGGGTAATTGCAGGGATGAGGCTTTGGGAGATAAAATATCGGTAACTATCATTGCTACCGGTTTCCAAACCAAGGATGAGCGCGAGAAAGAGCAAAGCAGCAAAAAGGTAATCTCTATGCTGATGCCTGAAACTGATGCGCTGGTAAAGCCTGTTGTTAATGAGTTTATTACCCAGGTGAAGCCGGAAGCGGTAACCGATCCTTATATGAAACAATCAAAGGATGAGCAAAAACAAGGTGGCCTGTTCGACCTGTTTGCCAAGCCAGAGGAAGGAGCCATCAAGCATAACTGGGTTACTGATGACGTGGTTCCAGAAGAGCCTGAACAGTCGGAAGAATTTACCTTTAAGATAGCTGAATCGGTAATGAACTTTGAGCCGGTAAAACAGGAAATAATTCCTGAACCGGAGCCTGAACCGGTAGCTGGCGCTGACGATCATAAAACGGACGAAACCATTGAAGAACAATTGCGCAAATCACGCGAGCGTATCATGCGGCTGAAGGACCTGAGCATGAAGCTGCGCAGCGGCAACATCCAGGAGATGGAAAATGTACCGGCCTACAAACGCAAGGAAGTAGCGCTGAAAGAAACACCAGCATCTGACGAGAGCCAGGTATCAAGGTTTTCCCTGTTATCTGACGATGAAGGAAACATCGAAATAAAGAACAATAATTCATTTCTACACGATAACGTGGATTAGTTAATGGATCATAGTTCATAGCATATAGTCATTTTAAAAGAGGCACATGAATTTGTGTCTCTTTTAGTTTAGTCTATTTCTTAATATGTCTAATTGCTATGATCTATGAACAATTTGCCATGAACTTGAAACGTTATAAGCTATTATAAAAAGTTATAAGCTTTGGCTAAGGCCACTATAACAGTTATATTTGTATTTTAATAAACATTTAAAGTACCACTACTTTGGATCTATTTAACAAGATATCGAAAACGATGGGTGGGCCGCTGGGCCAGCATCAAAAATGGTCGCACGGGTATTTTTCATACCCTAAGCTGGAAGGTGAAATTGGCCCCCATATGCAATTTAATGGCAAGGAACATTTGGTTTGGAGCCTGAACAATTACCTTGGTTTGGCTAACCATCCCGAAGTAAGGGAAGCGGATGCCAAAGGTGCCGCAGATTACGGTATGGCTTATCCGATGGGTGCGCGAATGATGTCGGGTAATTCCATTCATCATGAAGAACTGGAGGCCGATCTTGCCGCTTTTGTTGGTAAAAAGGATGCCTTTTTATTGAATTACGGCTACCAGGGCATGGTATCTATTATAGACTCATTGGTTGATCGTAATGATGTGATCGTTTATGATGGCGAATCACATGCCTGTATCATTGATGGTTTGCGGATGCACATGGGCAAGCGCTTTGTATACCAGCATAATGATATGGAAAGCTGCGAAAAGCAGTTGGGCCGCGCTACACGCCTTGCAGAACAAACAGGTGGCGGCATCCTGCTGATCACTGAAGGTGTTTTCGGGATGTCGGGTGCGCAGGGCAAACTGAAGGAAGTAGTTGAGTTAAAAAAGAAATTTGATTTCCGCTTACTGGTGGATGATGCGCATGGTTTTGGTACGATGGGCAAAACAGGCGCGGGTACGCATGAAGAACAGGATTGTATTGATGGGGTGGACGTTTACTTTGCCACCTTTGCCAAATCAATGGCAGGCATAGGGGCATTTGTGGCCGGCGACAGGGAAGTGATCGATTACCTGCGTTATAATATGCGTTCGCAGATATTTGCAAAAGCATTGCCGATGCCGATGGTGATCGGCCTTAAAAAACGATTTGAACTATTAAAATCAAAACCGGAGCTGCGCGAAAAGCTTTGGAATATAGCTACCGAACTGCAAACCGGTTTAAAAGAGCGTGGCTTCGATATCGGTGTTACCAATACCATGGTTACCCCGGTGTTCTTAAAAGGCGACCTGTATGAAGCCACCACGCTTACACGTGACCTGCGCGAGAACTACGGTATATTCTGCTCTATTGTAATCTACCCGGTTATCCCTAAGGGATTAATCTTGCTGCGTCTGATACCTACTGCAGCACATAGCTCAGAAGATGTTCAGCGCACTTTGGCTGCTTACAGTGAAATGGGCGAGAAATTGAAATCTGGTCTTTATAAAGAAAATAAAATGGCTGTTGCGTAAGCACAGCCTGCAAACATTTTACAAAGCCTTTCGGTTATACGAAAGGCTTTTTTATTTTTACACGAAACCAACATCTGCCTGCTATGCTTACACGCCGAGATTTTATTAAACTGAATGGTATTACCACCGCTGGAATAGGGATTGGGCTGAAGCCCGCATGGTTCACCAGCAATCCAAAATTTGAAAGTAAACGGGTAGCGCCTTCATTCCGCAGATTTAATAGCCAGACGGTAGAGGATACGATCACCAGCATTAAAGCTGATATTAAGGACCCTGAACTGGGATGGCTGTTTGAGAATTGTTATCCCAATACGCTTGATACTACTGTTAAATACAATCCCAAGGCCGACAAGGTAGATACCTTTGTGATCACAGGGGATATCGATGCCATGTGGCTGCGCGACTCGTCGGCGCAGGTGTGGCCCTATCTGCCCCTGATCAAGAAAGACGCTGAATTAAAGAACCTGATATTGGGTGTGATCAATCGCCAGGCTAAATGCGTGCTGATAGACCCCTATGCCAATGCCTTTAATGAGAAAGCTACCGGCAGTGAATGGGATACCGACCGCACCGATATGAAGCCCGAACTGCATGAGCGTAAGTGGGAGATCGACTCTTTGTGTTACCCAATCAGGCTGGCTTACAATTATTGGAAAACCACTGGCGATAGTAGCTTCTTTGATGCGCAATGGAAAAAAGCAGGTAAACTGATCCTGGACACCTTTAAAGTGCAGCAGCGCAAAAAAGGCCGTGGCCCATACCACTTTCAGCGCAAAACCGAGGTTTCTACCGATACAGCACCGATCAGCGGCTATGGCAACCCGATCAAACCGGTTGGATTGATCTGTTCCATATTCAGGCCATCTGATGACGCGACGATTTATCCTTTCCTGGTTCCATCAAATTATTTCGCTGTAATAAGCCTGCGCCAAATGGCTGAAATGTTTGAGACCATAGCGCACGACCGTAACACCGGCACACAATGCCGCACATTAGCAACGGAAGTGGAAAATGCCCTACACAAATATGCGATTGGCCATCATCCCATTTATGGCAACGTATTGGCTTATGAGGTGGATGGTTTTGGCAACCAGTTATTTATGGATGATGCCAATGTGCCAAGCTTGCTGGCGCTGCCTTACTTAGGGGCTATGCAGGTAAACGACCCGCTTTATCAAAGTACCCGCAAAATGGTGCTGAGTAATTCTAACCCTTATTTCTTTCGGGGGAAAGCAGCAGAGGGTATTGGCGGCCCGCACGTAGGCATGAATTATATCTGGCCGATGAGTATTATTATCCGGGCCATCACGTCCACCAATGAAAACGAAATAGCGACTTGTTTAAAATGGCTCAAAAATACCCATGCGGGAACCGGTTTTATGCACGAATCCTTCAATAAGAACAATCCCGCAGACTTTACACGTAAGTGGTTTGCCTGGGCAAATACGCTATTTGGCGAATTAGTGATAAAAACACACCAATCTCACCCTCAAATATTAAAAAGAATTATATAGTATCATTTATAGTATTAAAATATTCGACATTGTCGAATATTGCCTTCTTAAATATAAAAATTGTAAAAACAACGTTAAGATTAACTTCAGTGTAAATAATTCTTTAATGATGAAAGTATTGAATACGTATCATCTTGGCTTATTAAATATTAAATGATATTATTTGCCGATAATAATTGATAGGTGTAACACTGATATTAAAAATGTGGAAAAAAAGCACTGTAAAGGCACTATTTTTTATTCGTAAAAGTTTTTTTTTTAATAAAAACACTTTAGATTAGCTTTAATTAAAACAATAAACCTCAATATTTAAAAGGAGTAACTCAAATGAAAAAATTTACAGATGTAAAAAACCTTGTCTCATCTTTGGAAGCAGATGCAGACAAATTCTACAACAAAGGCAACAGTGCAGCCGGAACCCGTGTTCGTAAAGGAATGCAGGATCTTAAAAACCTGGCGCAAGCTATTCGTCTGGAGATTCAGGAGTCAAAAAACAAAGCATAAAGTATTTCTTTACTTTATCACTAAAAAGCCCGTAGCTAACAAGCAAACGGGCTTTTTAATATTAATAGCTTTTCTATCGCGGTTTTATCCGCTTATTTTTTGCGTTTCCTTTATTATTTTATCAGCATGGGAACTGCTAACCTGCACCAACGGCAGTCTAACCGTATCCCCGCAAATACCAAGATATTTTAATGCTGTTTTTACACCCGCCGGGCTGCCCTCCGCAAACATCATCCTGGTAAAATCGATAAATGCCCCGTGACCTTGCTGGGCCGCTTTGAAGTCGCCTTTTAAACAAAGCCTGATCATATCTGAAAATTGTCGCGGTAATGCATTGCCTACAACCGATATCACGCCCACACCACCCAAAGCGATCATCGGCAACGAGATTGGATCATCGCCCGAGATCATTAAAAAATCAGCAGGTTTGTCCCTCATGATCTGGTTCAGCTGGTCAAAATTGCCTGAGGCTTCTTTAATACCAATAATATTTTTAAAATCATGCGCCAGTTTTACTGTAGTTTCGGCAGCGATATTGCTACCGGTACGACTGGGTACATTATACAAAATAATAGGCAAGGTTGCTGCGGAAGCAAGAGCTTTATAGTGCTGGTAAATACCCTCCTGCGTAGGCTTATTATAGTTGGGGCTCGCCGAAAGTATGGCATCATACCCTTTAGTATCAAACTGTTTTATCTCCTCAACGATCTCGTGGGTATTGTTGCCCCCGATACCGGCAACCAAAGGAACGCGTCCCTGGTTAACTTCAGCAGTGTAGGCCCAAACCTTCTTCTTTTCTTCCTTATTTAATGTGACGCTTTCGCCGGTTGTACCCAATGATACGAGATATTCGATCCCGCCATCAATTAAAT